>Ga0210023_1000706_pt1 | contig 25106 bp, 20 predicted proteins | sample CryGeymeta201524_FD_183987 | JGI IMG/M metagenome (GOLD analysis project Ga0210023, IMG submission 183987) | Groundwater microbial communities from Crystal Geyser aquifers in Utah, USA - Crystal Geyser metaG 2015-24 (SPAdes) (version 2) | ecosystem: Environmental > Aquatic > Deep subsurface >... | reverse complement strand
CACAGAACTTATTGATTTGGCTAAAGAAATGGGGTATGAGAAAGACGAATATTTGAAATTAGATGATTTTAAAGCATATCTTTTTAAATATAAAAATGCAAGCGCCAAGCAAACAGAAGTAGTTCCGATAAAGTGTGATAAAAATGGCTTTGATGTTGAAACTCTCGACAAAACAATCGAAGATTTGAACGATAGGTCTAATCAATTATTCTATGCTTTAAAATACGGAAAAGATTATGAGTAAACTTGAAATAATTCAAAAGGTTATTCATAGTAATTTTGTTTATGATAATGAATATCTAGAAGAAAGAAAGCCTGATTTTAGAATGAGAATTAATTTATCAGAAAAAAATACTGAAAACAAATTAATTTATCGTTTTGATCCTGAAAATCGTGTTTTATTTCCTTTTTTTTCAAATGAAAGACATCTTAATAGGATTTGCGATTTTTTCGTTTTATTTGAAAGAAATAATAAATTATATATATTAATTTCTGAACTAAAAAGAGGTTGGTCAGGAGATAATGGTACTGCAAATAAGCAATTAGAAGCTAGTGAACAATTTATGAAATTTGTTATAAAAAGTGCAAATAGAATTGGATTACAATTAGACGAAAACGATTGTGTCCTTTACAAACTTAGATTTAGTGAAGCATATATTGAGAGGGTTAAAAAAAGGGCAACTAAAATGAAAGACCCATTACACGGCTGTGGTAATGACATCTATGAATATCGATCAGATAGTATTAGATTTATAGATTTCAAATAATAAACTAAGTTGCCTAATAAATGAAAATAAAGTTTGTAAGCGGTTTAGAACACCAACAAGATGGTGTAGAAGCCATAGTAGATATATTCAAAGGTCAAGAAGTGTGTACTTCTAACTTTACAGTGTTTTCTCCTGAATATATTAATGCACAACAACGACTGTCTCAAAATGAGTTGGGTTATGCTAATAAATTACAAATCAACGAAGCTCAAATCATTGATAATGCTCAAAAAGTGCAACTTAAAAATGGTTTGCGACCTTCTTTATCTAATGAAATAGATATAAATCATCTTGATTTTTCAATCGAAATGGAAACTGGTACTGGTAAAACTTACGTGTACCTAAAAACCATTATGGAAATGCAACGCCAATATGGTTTCAAAAAATTCATTATCGTAGTACCTTCAATTCCTATCAAAGAAGGAGTTTTCAAATCATTACAAATGACCGTTGATCATTTCAACGAACATTATCCCGAAGCCATATATAATGAAAAAAGTTTTTTTGTTTATGACAGTTCCGATTTATCAAGTGTGAGAGATTTTGCTATAAACGATCGATTACAAATTATGGTAATCAATATTCAAGCTTTTGCAAAAGATATTGATGAAAGCAGCAGTAAAACCAACAGAATATTATTAGACTATAATGATAAATTAGGGTATAAGCCTATTTCTTTACTCCAAAATACTAGACCGTTTGTTATTGTAGATGAACCTCAATCAACAATGAGTAGTCCTTTACAAAAGAAATCCATCAAAAATCTTAATCCATTAGCTGTTTTTAGATATTCTGCAACGCATACAGAAAAAATCAACCTAATGTATAAATTGGATGCAGTAGATGCTTATAACCAGCAACTAGTTAAGCAGATTGAAGTGGCATCGGTTATGGTCGATGGAGCTGCTTCAAGCGGTGCCTATATCAAACTAGTATCATTACAAAATCGTAATGGGATATCAGCGAAAGTAGAGATTGAAGTAAAAGGACGTGATGGTAAAGCGAAAAGAGAAACAAAGGAAATAAAACAGAATACAGATTTGTTACAAGTAACAAAGTTGCCACAATATGCAGATTATTTTGTTAAAGATATTTATGTTGACCAAGAGTACATTGAGTTTACAAATGGAACTGAAATCAGTCTAGGACATTCCATCGGTGCTGTTGATGATTTAATGATTAAGCGTTATCAAATAAGAAAAACTATAGAAGAACATTTAGATAAAGAAGTACGATTAAACCCAAAAGGAATAAAAGTATTGAGTTTGTTTTTTATTGATGCTGTAAAGCATTATCGCGTATATGATGATGAAGGAAATCAGCAAAATGGGGATTATGCTACTATATTTGAAGAAGAATACAAAAAGTTAATAAAATCAACAAAATACCAATCTATTTTCAACGAAATAAAAGATTTAGATAGCGAAGTTTCTCAAATCCATAACGGATATTTTTCTATCGACAAACAGTCAAAAGCAAGTAATAAGAAAGATAAGTTTGAACTTTTCAAAGATACTTCTGGTTCAGTAAAAGCAGATGAAGACACGTATAGTCTGATTATGAAGGACAAAGAAAAGCTGTTAAGTTTCGATAGTAAGTTGCGTTTTATTTTCTCGCATTCGGCTTTAAAAGAAGGTTGGGACAATCCAAATGTGTTCCAAATTTGCACACTCAAAGAAGCTGGGCAATCTGATAATAAAAGAAGACAAGAAATTGGTCGTGGACTTCGTTTAGCGGTTAATCAAGAAGGGGAACGAGTTTATGGTTTTGAAGTAAACACACTTACAGTAATGGCAAGTGTTAGCTATGAGCAATTTGTAGATGAACTTCAAAAAAATATTGAAGAAGAAACGGGTATCAAATTTGGTATTTTACAAACACATAGTTTTAGCAATGTAGTAATTAGTATGAATGGCAATGATCCCGAATATTTAGGGCATCACAAATCCGAAGAAATATTCAATCATTTACTGCTTAAACAATACATCAATACCAAAGGTAAAATCCAAGACTTATTAAAAGAAGATATTAAAGAAGGAACAGTTGATTTAGGACAAGATTTTGAAAAACATATCGAAGAACAAATCATTAAAGAAATTACCAGAACAGCAGGTAGATTAGATGTAAAAAATAATGCTACTAAAGAAACTGTAAAATTAAATAAGCAAGTATTTTTGAGTGAAGATTTTAAAAATCTTTGGGATAAAATAAAATTTAAAACTACTTATTCTGTTGACTTCAAAAGTGATACTCTTATAAAAGAATGCATTAAAAACATTAGCAATCGTTTGGTCGTAAATGGTGGTAAGTTATCCTATGATAAAATAAAATTAGATATTACTGAGGGTGGCGTTACTTTCAATGAACCGAACACAAATTATGATGTCGTAAAGCAGGAAGTATCTGTTTTACCAGATATTATTAGCTACCTACAAAATGAAACACGATTAACTAGAAAATCAATAGTAGAAATTCTTAGAGGATGTGACAATTTAAGTTACTTTAAAATCAATCCACAAAAATACATTGAAGGTTGTATTGACATTGTTAATGAACAAATGCGATTGCATATTGTTGACGGTATTGTTTACAAAAGCATTGGTCAAAATGAATATTTTAGTCAAGAATTATTTGAAAATGAAGAACTTACTGGTTATTTAAAATCAAATATGATTGAAAGTTCAAAATCGCCATTTGAATTTACTATTTATGATAGTGGTATAGAAAAAGAACTATCTAAAGAATTTGAGAAAAATAATAATGTAAAGGTTTATGCAAAGCTTCCTAATTGGTTTAAAATAGAAACGCCACTTGGCAATTACAATCCTGATTGGGCTGTTTTATTTGAAATTGAGGGTAAAGAACAATTGTATTTTGTTGTTGAAAGCAAAGGCACTCTAGGTTATGACTTCTTAAGACCAGCTGAGCAAGGTAAAATAGATTGTGGTAAAAAGCATTTTGAAGAACTTTCTAAAACAACAAATAGTAATATTAAATTAGAATTGGTTTCTAACGGTGAAAATTTTGTTGATTTAGCTTTGAGTAAGTTATAAGTTATTAAAAAATTCTTAGTATTTGTATAAAATAATTATATCAAAAATCTGAACATAAAGATTTTTAAGTATTGGTTTCCTTATGAAATTAAAAATATTTAGTTCTTTTAACTATGACAATGATAGCTTAAAACAATTTTAATTTATTTTAAATATAATGATGCATCATTCGATAATAAATACAATTTCATTAAAGACCTTGGCAACGGTGGATTTGGCAGGGTTTTTTAGCGAAAAAAAAATATCAAATCGCTTTGTAGCAATAAAGCAATTATTAAATAAAAACAAACCTGAACAGGAATATATAATCCATGAAATCGAAGCAATTTTAAAATTCAAAAATCCCGACGTCGCAGATTTGCAATCCATGATGCTAAATATTTTTCAGAACTTGTCCTTTAAGACTAAAGCAACTCGGTATCGAGTATTTTGTCAATTCAATTAATTCCGTTTTTTTCGTCGGAATTGTATCGATCATTTTGTTAGTTAGAATAATTCCGACTTTTTCATCAAAATTGTATCGAGAACACACTTGTATCTAATCATCAAAACAATCCCAATTCCACGTCTTTGCGAGGACAAAGGACGAAGCAATCTCTTAAACAAACGAAAGTATCAAAAATCCAATTCAAATGACTTTTCTATAAGGATAATATTTTTTGTTCCCCTTTGCAGGATATTGGCAAATTCCTTACATTTAACTTTTAGTAACAATCGTCAAAATTGCTCAAAAAATACTAAATTGAATGTTTGATTGTGAGGAAAACCCTTTTGAGGTAAAATCGCTAATAGTTGATGTGTATGTAAAGAAAATTAAAAAGAAATGCCTCAAAATAAAAATTTCCAAAAAAGAATAACAATTTTAGATGGATGCTTTGCGAGCAGAACTGGGAGTTACACGCTTGAAAAACTAATGAATACGATACAAGAAAAGTTAGAAATACCTGTTTCTAGAAAGACCATTCAAAACGATATCAAATACATCAAAGAAACGATTGAAGATAATAATTATCAATCCATAGATTTTTCTAAAAACCCAGTATTTATTCCCAAATTATTTGATGGTAAGAAAAGTATCTTTAAATATGCTGATGAAAACCTAGCATTAGGCAATCAATTGCTTTCAAAATCAGATCAAGAGCAACTAGAAGAAACCTTGGCAATTCTATCACGTTATAGAAATAGAGAAGATTTCTTTTGGTTAGATGAATTATTTCCTAGAATAGAAGAAGCTTTTAATTTAGTACACGAAGATTACAGTGGTTTAATTAGTTACCAATCAAATCGAGATTATTCCGGACAATCTTGGGTTGGGAAACTATACAATGTATTACTATGTAAAAAAGTGGTTGAAATTGAGTATAAAGCATTTCAAAGTGACGAAAGTGTTGTAAGAAAAATTCACCCATACCATCTAAAACAATACAATGACCGTTGGTTTTTATTTGGTCTCGAAGAAGTATTAACTGAAGAAGGGGTGGGATTGGAGCGCATTTCAAATTTGGCACTAGACCGTATTGAAAGCGTAACAGAAACGTTATTGGATATTAAAGAGGATACAATAAATTGGGGTGATTTTTTCGATGAAATGATTGGAGTTTCAAAACCCTACGAAGGCAAAAGTATTCAGGTAAAACTCAAGTTTTCAAAAAACAGAATCCCCTACATACTCACTAAACCAATCCATGGTGCTAGTCAAAGATTAGATCCTTCAGACGCTAAGAAAAGAACTATAATCATTAATGTAATACCTAATAGAGAGCTTTTTCAGTTGTTATTGTCTTTCGGAAAAGATGTAAAAGTGATAGAACCTATAGAAATAGCTAGTCACATGAAAAAAATTGCTAAAAAGATGAAAAAACAGTATAAAAAATCAACAAAGCAATAAAATTGCACAACACTAAATAATATTTGTATGGTGAAAAAAAAAGTTGATTTTTTTAAAAATAGTAAAATAGAATAAATTACCCGTGCAATTACATTGCGCACAAGCAAAATACATTTGCATAGTTCTTTGAAAAACCTGCTGTAAGATATTGATTTGTGCCAACTGGGAATAGAAATTCATTTCTTTTTCAAAGATCGGTTGGTGTTCCGGATGTATTCGGAATGAAGGTTGTTAAGGTTATTTAGTAAGATAACTTTTTAACGAAACTTTGAAAGATTTTTCATTAAAGTAATATTTATTTAAGTATTCTCTTCATATGGATTTATTTTTTTTATGACATTTTAATTGATAAACAAAGAATAAAACAGCAGGTTTGATAAGAAAAATTAACTTATGAAAACAGAGAAAAGACATATTGAATTTATCAAGAATGCATTCACCGAAATGCAATCTAAAAGAGATTTTTTAGACTTGCTAAATTATGCAAAGCCAATTCTTTTTGGAGAAAAAACGGTACCTTTTTCCCTGAAACAACTAACTTTTTACGTAAATCCAAAGCGTTCAACAAGTGCTTATAAAAAGTTTTATATCAAAAAGAAATCAGGAACTCTCAGAACAATTTATGCTCCTACTAATGGATTAAAAGCCATTCAAAAAACAATTGCTTTTGTTCTACAATGTGTATTTGAACCACACAAAGCTGCAAATGGTTTTGTTTGGGGTAAATCAATTGTTAACAATGCAAAAGTACATACCAATCAAAATTATGTATATAATATTGATTTAAAAGATTTTTTTCCAAGTATTGACCAAGCTAGGGTGTGGAAATGTTTAACCCTAAAACCATTCAATTTAAACGACACAAATAAAAACTCACAAGAAAAAGAAAAAACTCCTTTTTTAATACCATATGAATTATTTAATTTTAAAACTGAAGGCGATATCAACGATGTTTTATTAAAATTTAATTTTTCGAATGCTGATTTTAAAGATGGATCATACAATTTAAAACTAAAAAATGGGGGTAACATAGCTTATAAAGTAGCTAAATATTCAAATACTGAAGATTCAGGAGTAATAACATTATTTAAAGGAAATAGTAGTTATGATAATTTTATTGATTTTGTAAAAAATGATTTTGAAATCAATAAAACTCAATTGAATAATTTATCAATAGAATTTGATGCATACCTAAATTACTATGTATGTGAATTAATTAAAAAACATCAGGAATTACAAAAAGATAGAAATAAAATTGCCATAATGATTGCAACACTTTGTTGTACCAATTTAGAAGTTGAGCGATTGGATAAAGATGGAAACTGGGAAAAAACAAATAGAAATGTGTTGCCACAAGGAGCCCCTACATCCCCTGTTTTTTCAAATATCATTTGTCAACGATTGGATTTTCTGTTAGCAGGAGTTGCTAAGAGGTTTAACTTGAACTACACACGCTATGCAGATGACATTACTTTTAGCTCAATGCATAATGTATATCAAGAAAACAGTGATTTTATAAAAGAAATACATAGAATCATAAAAGAACAAAACTTTCATATCAAAGAAAGTAAAACAAGATTGCAAAAAAGTGGTTATAGACAAGAAGTTACAGGATTGGTAGTAAACGATGCTGTTAATGTAAAAAAAAGATATGTAAAACAACTAAGAATGTGGTTGTATTATTGGGAAAAGTATGGTTATAACAAAGCAGAGCAAATTTTCTTGAGGGATTATATTAAAGATCGAGGATATGTAAAATGTGCATCTCCAAACTTTCAAAATGTGCTCTTTGGTAAGCTAGAATTTTTAAAGATGGTGAAAGGTTTTGAAAACACAACGTATTCAACGTTACAGAAACGTTTTGAAAAACTCTGTGGAATTCAAGACCCTATTGATACCATTTTAAATGTATGGGAGCAAAATGGAATTGAAAAGGCCATGGAACTTTATAATTTTAATGACAATGAATAAGGACAAATATGATTTTATTCAAGAGATTTTATCTAATAAAAGGCTAACTCTTAAACAACAAAAAAAACTTTTTGATTTAACATCTAAGGAAATTAGGAAAGATAAATTTTTTGGTTTTGGTTTGGAAGAAAGGATTACAAAGCTAGAGAAGGAGTTATCAAATACAAAAACACCCATCAATGAAGAGTTGTCTAAAATTCACAGTCCAAAAGGAATGGTTAAGTTTCTATATCAATTTAGTTCTGATGAGCAATACAAGTGGTTTACTCACAAACCAGACCTCAAGGTTGATGAAATAAATTATTTGTCAAGAATAGAAAATTTTAAAAAAATTAAAATTCCTTTTAATTTAAACTATTCCACTATTTTATTTATAAAAAGTTTCTTTTTAAAAGATGAAAAATTAAGTGTTTTTCATCCTGGTTTTACAACTGAGTTAACATACTCAAATGAGAAAATATTAACCGAAATAAAAAAAGGCATTAACCCATTTGATATCATTATTAATAAAATTTCTTTTGTAGATATTATTAACAAATTCAAGAATGCAATAGAATTTAGACTTGATAAAGACAAGTATAAATTCGATAATTTATTTATGGATTTTATTACAAATAAAATATCCGTTGACATTAATGAAAAATATACCTATGATTTTTTAAAAAATTCAAAAATACTAACAACATATATAGATGTTAATAATTTTTTTAGAGGAATCTACATAATAATGGAATGGGTTAATAAATATAAATCTTTATCTAATGAATTAATAATTGATTTAAAAGAAGAAAACGATTACTATTTATTAATTCTATTTCATAAAGGAAGCAAAATTCATCATGACCCATTTTCTCTAAAGTTAAATGGTTTAGGGGGTGATTTTGATACTTTACGTAAATATTGGTTTAGCATTGTAGATTTTGAAATTGAAGCCGATTTTGCTGAAAATAATAAATCATACCATTTAATATGCTTAAATAATGAAACTCAATTATCATTTACAAATCCAAAATTATCTGAAAATTTAATAATTCCCATTCAAGACAGTGTTGGTGGTGTGAAATATTTCATAAAAATATATAAAAACAATTAATAATATGATATACTTATTTGAGGACAGAAAAGATAGAATGCATAGTTTATTAGATGAAAGAATTAATGATTTTAATGATGTTCTATGTTCTAATAATTTAATTTATGTTGAAAAAGAAAATTTAGTATCATTCTTTAAATCACTTACAGATTTAGATGTTGTTATTCTTCATAAATCTTATGTTTTTTCAGATAAAAATATAACTCCTTATATCATCAAGGATATAGTTAAAAAACTCAATAAGAAATTTGTTCTTTTTAGCGGTGGCTTAGAAAATGCTATAATTGACGATAATGAAATTGTATTAAACTCTGGAACCTTATACAAAAATCTAAATTTCTTTATCGATAACTATAGAAATAACAAAGATGCTAATTTAGTTTATTTAGTTTTTAATAATCAAAATGAATATTTAAAACATCAAATAAAAAAACTACAAAATAGCATACTTCCTGATTTTATAAAATTTAATAATGAAAATGCAGGTGTAATTTTTAAAAAAACCAGAAATAAAATAGAAAATTATCTTATTTCAAGTGAGTTTTCAGATGATAAAATCAAAATTATAGAATATATAAATAAGAAAATTGAAACAAAAGACTTTAATCACTCAATATTGTTTCAACAAATTCAAAAAATGATGAGCAAATATGAAAACAATTAAGTTTATATCAAAGGATAGAAAAGGATTAGTTGAAGCTATTCCAGGCGATTATATAACTCTACCAGAAGATTCTAATGAAATAAATTCGTATATCTATCCTAATGAAATTAATAATGAAATCTATTATATAATTGAAGTATCGCCTGATAACATTAATCCATTAAATTTTAATGGTGTAAAGATTGGCTTACAATTATATTTCAAACACTTACAAGAAAATAAACTAAACTTTTGTATACAATTTATTGGCTTTGAGTCAAAAGCTGATTTTTTTTTAGATTGTGAATATGCATTATTTTTAAAATGTCCGAATGTTTCATATCTACAAATCAATCTTGATTTTAAAATTAACCTCCCGTCAGAAATTGGCTGTGTTAATAAACAAGAAGCTACTGATTTACTTAAAAAAATAAATATAAAACCAGCTTCAAGCTATAAAACACATCATAGTATTTCAAATGAGTGGGCTATTTCAAGATGGAGTAAATATTTAGGTCTTAAAACATCTATAGATTCTGAAATTGAAAAGTCATTATACTTTCAATATTTAAAAACTATTTATCAAATTCATGAGGTAGAACAAAAAAATAATTTTTTAATTTCAGAAGGTCATTTATTACTAATTGACGACGAGGAAGCTAAAGGTTGGAATGACTTTTTTAAAAAACTAAAGCTTTCTACTTCAAAATTGAAAATTGAATCAATAGGTAGTGATTTTAAAAAAGAAGTTTCAAAAAACGATGTAATTGCTCGATGTGAAAATAAAATTAAAGAATTTAAACCTCAAACTATAATTCTTGATTTAAGATTACATGACTCTGATTTTGAAGAAGAAAACCCAACCGAGTTAACAGGTTTTAAGATGCTAAAAATAATTAAAGAAGAAATAAACCCTGGTATTCAAGTAATTCTGTTTACTGCTTCAAACAAAGTTTGGAATTATCAAGCTCTTAAAGCAATAGGTTTTGATGGCTGGATTACTAAAGAATCACCAGAATTAAGCATTGACCCTAATTATACACAAAAAGTAATTAGAGAATTAAAAGTCCAAATTGATTTTTGTCAAAAAAGAGCAAGTTTTCTAATAGAAATTTCTGATGAAATAATTAAACTAAAGGAATTAATAAAAAAAAATAATTTATTCGAATCAGAAAAAGATGAAACTAGAAAAAAATTCTTCTCAAATTTCAACATCACATTCGACCTCTTAGAAAAAGCAACCCAATCAAAGGATTTTGAAAAATATTTTAATTACGCTTATTTACAACTATTTCTTTGTATTGAAGAGTTTTTGGTATTTAAAAATATCTACGAATATGGCGACAAATGTTATTTAAATCATAATGTAAAAGTTGCAGTGAAAATTGGTGATAAAAAATGGGGGTCAGCTATTAAATATATTGAAGGAAACCGAAACACTCCTAGTTATTTTATATATCAAACGGACAATGAAAATAATAGGCTAAATCCAAAACAAACTGATTTCAAAATGTCATGTATCTTGATCTTTTTCTTTAATCAAGAAAATTCAAAATTTCTTGATTGGCCAAACATCAGAGACGTAAGAAACCAAAAAGCCGCTCATCCAGAAAAATCAATTGTTGAAGAAAAAGAAATTTTTCAACTTATTAAATTTTTAAAATATATTTTTAATAGTAAAAATATACAAGTACCTTCAAAAGATGGTTTGAAAAATGATATAACTTTATAGTTTCTAGAAAATCTGAAAGATAAATTTGGGAAATAATAATTTACATCTAACACACAATACTAATCTTAAAACAAATAAATTAAACATTAAAATTCTATTTTATATGAATGACCTATTAAAAAGCCTAAGAGAGCATTTAACTGCTATGATTGAGGAAATTGATAATTATACACACGCTGATTCTGATGATATTATCATTTATAAAAAGGACTTTAAATTCATAAAATATAATGGAAAGCTTAATTCATATATTCATGTTTTTGAATATAAAGAAGATATAAAATTTACATTAAGATTAAGTTCATCATATCCGTATGAATTAAAAATTTATAAAGACCTTACCAATGGTACTCTAGATTTCTTAATACTCAATAAAATTAAAGGATATAGTGATGGAAGTCAAGTTATAAACTACTCATTAGAACCAGTAATAAATACCAAACTGAGAAATTTATACTCACCATTAAAACAGGAAGATGAAGAGAAAATCGATTAATTAATTTTTTTATAAATTTTAAACTATGCAAATACCTTGCATACCTCTAAAATATATTTGCACTAAATAAAAAAATCAATGAAAAGTCACTTTCAACATATCAACATCAATTCTGATCAATCACAAGCGATTGACAAAATTGAGGCTTTTATAAAAAGTGACACCAATATTTTCATATTACAAGGTTATGCTGGTACTGGAAAAACTACTTTGATAAATGGTTTGGTTGGTTTTTTACAGGCAGAAAAAAAACAATTTAGTGTAATGGCTCCTACTGGAAGAGCTGCTAAAATTTTAAGAGATAAAACAGGTTTTGGTAAAACAATACATAGTAATATATACAAACTAAAAGATTTAAAGTCTATAAATGCAGATTCAGAGGAAGTCGCAGAGCATAGTGTCTCCTATTATTTCCCTATCAATTTTGATTTAAAAGAGGAGCGAATTTTAATTGTGGATGAAGCTTCGATGATTTCCAGTAAGGAATCAAAAAATGAGTTATTTAATTTTGGCACAAATATTCTTATCAATGATTTATTAAGTCATGCGTTTCGAACAAATAAAAATAATAAAATCATTTTTATTGGAGACCCTGCTCAGTTACCCCCTGTAGGAGATAATAAATCCAATGCTTTAGAAATAAGTTTTTTTGAAAAATTAGGTTATTCAGTCTCCACTGCAAACTTGAAAAAAATAATGAGACAGGAGAATAATTTAATTCTAGAAAATGCCACAATTATTAGAAATTTATTAAATAATCCATCAAGGAATTCAATTGAACTAAACTATGATGACAGAAGTTTTATCAAGTTAAATAATTATGATATTGTAGATACTTTTCTAAATTTATTTCCTAATCCGGAAATTGGAGATGGTGTTATTATTTCTTATTCAAACGCTCAATGTTTTCATTATAACGCATCAATCAGAGAACAGTTGTTTCCAAATAAAAAAGAGATAAGTGTTGGGGATATCATCTTAATCAATAATAATAATCAATATTCTTATAAGACTGAATTATTTAATGGTGATTTGGCAAAAGTTGTGGAAGTCTCTCAACATACGATAGTACAGTCTGCTCCTGTGTTTGTAAAGCGAAATGAACAAAAGGTAAGAGAAATTATCAAGCTTACATTTCGTAAAATTAGTATTCGAGTTCCTCATTTTGATGAAGAAATTAGTTGTTATATTATCGAAGATTTATTGAATTCGATAGATAGAGATTTAACAATTGACATGACTAAAATGTTGTATGTTAATTTTGTTATTCGTTTTAATGAAACCCAATTGAAAAGAGAACTTGCGGGGTTATTAAGATTTCGAGTAGGTTCAGAGGAATTTAAAAATGAACTTAAAAAGGATCCGTTTTTCAATGCTTTAAGAGTAAAATATGGGTATGCAATAACCTGTCACAAATCGCAGGGTGGTGAATGGGATAAAATTTTTGTTGATTATTCAAATAGAACAGGATTATCTGATGATCCAATTAAATGGAGTTATACTGCAACTACAAGAGGTATAAATACTGTTTATACTATTAATCCTCCATATATTAATTCTTTCAGTAAACTGAAATTTTCAAGCATCATTACTGTTTCACATATTCCCAATAATGCATTGTATTTATCACACGTTAAAGTTTCTCCATTTCATAATGCAAATCATCACAAAGCAAAAAGCTTGAAATACTGGGAAATAAAAGAAATTCTAGAAAATACCTATTTTGAAATCATAAACGTTGAATCAAACGGATATTTGGAAAGGTATACAATAGGTAATAATTCAAATCAGGTATTTATTATTCAAGGAAGTCATAGAGAATCAGGCCATTTTATTAATAAATTTGAAATAATTGGGAATGCTTCAGAGGGTATTAAAACAGAATTAGAGACTTTGTTTAATCAACAATACTCATCAAACTTGTTATTGGATTACAAACCTAATGAACCATTTTTAGAATCGCTATATTTTGTAATGAGGTCCTATTGCCAAGAATTAGATATTTCAATTACCAACATTGTTGAACAAATTGATAAATATTTTGTAACATACTTTTTAATAACAGATAGCGAAACTGCAAATATTCAGTTCTATTTTAAAAAGAATGGTAATTTTTCTACTGCAATGCCTAAAACATTTGATTGTGTGAAAGATTACAAATTGGAATTGTTAATCGAAAAATTAGAAAACTATGCCATCTAAAGAAATCAAAGAACTACGAGAGTCAGGAAAATTACATGAATCACATGAAATGGCATTGAGTGAATTCGAAGCTGCCCCTGATAATATTTGGGCTTTAAGAAACTTGGCTTGGTCTTTTTATTATTTGTTAAAAGAAAATCAAGATAATACTGAAAAATCCTTATCAATTATTCAAAAAATAATAGGATTAAAAATTCCTGATAATGAAATTATGTTTCTTGATAAATTTTGTTGGGCAGTTGGAAGTAATATTTTTCATATTTTAAATAGCCAAGAAAATCAGCACAAAATGAAGTTTGTGGATGTTGTTTTTGAGCAAATAAAGTTACTTAAATTCTCTCCTTCTGCAGGATTTAGTTTTTTGATAAAAGCATTTCATAAATCATTTAAAGAAGTTAATGATTATAGTAACAATTCATCAAATGAATCTCAAAAATATTCAGAATTAATAGAATGGATTGGTTTCGATAATTTTATGGAAGAAGATTATAAACCATACCAAATGGATGGGAGACAAGTAATTTCATTTGTTGAGCAAGTAATTATAGCTTACGCGAAAGTACTATTAAAAGGTGATAAAATTGAAAAAGAAGGAATTATACGCTACGAAATAAATCAAATAAAGATTGAAGAATTTTTGATTTTTTTAGACGTAATTATTGAAAAACATCCTGAATTTGAGTACAGTTTATACTTTAAAGCAAAATTAGTTTTGTTATTAAAAAGATTTGATGAAGCAAAAAAGACATTAATTCCTTTTGTGAAAAAGAAAAAAAATCTTTTTTGGGTTTGGGAATTATTAGGGGAGGCTCACGCGGATGATATCGATGTAAAAATAGGATGTTTATGCAAGGCATTAACGCTAAATACTAAAGAAAGTTTTTTAGTAAACGTGCATCAGAAATTAGCGGACTTATTAGTTCAGGAGGAGTTGTACAAAGAAGCATCTGTGGAGGTAATAAATGCCTTCAATATTAGAAAAAAGAACGATTGGAAAATCAATAACGAATTAATTAAATATACGCATCAAAATTGGTTTGATAAAAACCGAGACCTTAAAAGCAATAAAAAGTTTTACGAAGAGCAATCCATCCTGGCAGAAGAATTAATATATAACAACCAAAAAGAGATAACAATTGCTATTGATTTTGTAAATTCAAATAAAATGATGGCAAACTTTATCAAAGACAAAAATCTCTATGGCTTTTTCAATTACAAACATTTAAAAATAAACCCAAAAACTGGTGATATTTTTAAAGCTCGTCTAAACCAAAAAGGAGATGAAGGTTTTTATACAATATTAACAATAAAACCAAGTGCTGATAAGGTTTTAGAATGTGTAAAAGAAATCTCTGGAAGTATTTGTATTCAAGATAACAAAGATTTTGGGTTTATAGAGAATAACTTTGTTTCACCAGATTTGATAAAAAAGCACCATTTAAAAGATGGTGATGAGATTACAGGAAAAGTAATTTTATCGTTTAACAAAAAGAAAAACGAATGGGGTTGGAAAGTGTTTCAACTTAAGTAAATTTAAATTCAAATTAAAGCAATGTATATAAAAAAAATAAGCATCAAAAACTTTAGAGTTTTTAAAGAAAAAACAACCTTTCAATTACGGCCTTTTACAATTCTTACTGGGCCTAATAATTCTGGGAAGAGTTCATTTATAAAGTTCTTGTTACTAATTAGTTCTGGATTAAAAAGATTAAATTTCTATGATGGTTTGCATAATTTAGAAAATTATAAGAGCTGTTTAAATTGGGAATCTAAATCCGATGAAATAGAACTTGAGTTATATGATAATAAAGGTGGTAAATTAATATTAAAATTTTATAAAGAAGGTCTAATAAAAAGTTTAGAATGTTTTGAACAAAATGAATTTTTTTTTAGTTTGTCAAGAAAAGTAGTTAATAAGACTATTAGTAATGGTGATTTTAATGAGAAAATATTTGAGACAAAAATTACACAAAAAATCAATTATAATTTAGTGAAAGATATTTTTTTAAATAATGATTTTGAGTATTTTTTTGATCTTTATAAATTTGAAAACCCAAGTTTAGTGAGAGAAATTTTAGAAAAATGTTTATTATTTCAAATTATTAAAGATGGTGTTGATGAAACATTAAAACATTCAGAAGATTTACTGATAATTCAACAAAATTTATTTAAAGAATGTCAAGCTTTTGTCAATATTAAATATTCAGAATTAAATTTTCACGAATTAATTGATTTCATGAAAAATATTTTTACACAAAATTTATTGAATAAAGTGCAAGAACATCCTTTATTTTCAAATGGTAATTATCACATTAAATTTTCTTTTTTACGTGAACATTTTTTTGGTGGGTTTATAAATCCAAATTCTTATATGTTATCTGAAAATAAAGAATTTAACTATTTAAATCAAAATAAAGAATATTTTAAGTATTTAGATAAGGGGTTTATTTTTGGTGCGATTTTCACTCTTGTAGATTTTGATTTTTTTTCAAAAAAAATAAATTATTTGTCTACAAACAGAGGGAATCAGAAAAGAGTTATGATGAATTCTTCGGAAAAAGATCTGAACTCAATAATTGTTGAATTTTCAAGAATAGATCAAATAAATTATGAATTTATACAACAATGTTTAAATATTCTTGGAATTGATGGGGAATTAGAGATTAATAGGTATGAGAATACAATTTCAACATTTTACATTCTTAATAATAATAAAAAAATAGCCCTTGCAGATCTAGGTTTTGGATATTCTCAAGTAATACCAATCATTTTAAAAGTTCATAATTTATTGTTTAAAGAATCAATATTAGAAAATATAGATGGTTTTCCTGAATTTGATAATTCTAAAACATTAATTTTAGAAGAACCAGAATCTAATTTACATCCTAATTTACAATCAAAACTAGCTGAACTTCTAAGTTATATTCATGTAAAATTTAATGTTTTTTTTATAATCGAAACTCATTCAGAATACTTTATAAGAAAGTTACAATATTTAACTGCAAAAAATGAGCTAAAAATAAAAGACAGTGTAATTTATTATTTCAACGATGACAAATATGTTTCTAAAACAGAACCCAAAGTAAAAGAAATATTCATCAATGAAGATGGAGGATTAACAGATTCGTTTGGTCCAGGTTTTTTTGATGAAGCGACGAAGCTACAGTTCGATTTAATTCGTTTACAAAAACAACAAATGAATTAAGATGGAGCTATTTATTGAAAAGGAATTTTTAGAAGATTTTGAAATCGATTTTGATGAAAGTCCCATAAAAGTAGTATTGAAAAATATCATCACTAATTATGGAGATAAAAAAGTGTTCATTAATTACAATGAACATAATTTTGAGCAACTAAAAAAAGAATATGAATTTTTCGCCCTCATCTGCAATACTACAGTGCCTATTCCAATTGATAATTTTGAAACATCAGTAAAAAAATCCAATTGTTATCAAACACTAGTATTTACTAAAAAAGAAGAATCGTGGCATAAAGAAATGGAGAGTAGGGGGGCTTGGTGTTTTAGCTTTGAGAATTATCAAGTTAAAATAAAGTCATTGATGGATAAAATTCATTTTAAAATAGATTTAAGCACAACCTTCAAAAATTGGAACGCGATAGATTTTTCTAAAATTCCTTTCAATCACATACAAATAACAGATGGCTATATCTTAAAAGATGAGAAAAATATAAATGAGAATTTAGTTCCTTTAATAGCTTCTTTTATAAAACTAGGAAATGAAAAAATAACGATTGATTTGTTAGTAAAAAAAGTGGCTTTTATTGATGCAACAGAGGAAAAGAAAAAGGAATTAGCTAAAAAACAACATCAAAAACTAAACTCAAAATTCAGCAAATTAATCAATTTGAAGATATATCTATCAAACCTGATTTCTAATATCGATTTGCACGATCGTACAGTAATTACCAACTTCAGTATTTTAGACAGTGGTATTGGCTTTTCAGTAGTAGGAAGTAAAGTATCAAACTCACAATTAATCTCTGAATCTATTTTTGAAAAATACACCTATGACAGATTGCGTAGATTAAAAAGTGCTCAACAAAAATACATAGAGAAATTAAATAGTCATACCTTTCAATCATTGAAGTTTTATAAATATCCTTTTTAAATCTAGACTGTAAATCATCAGCAAAAAGTGTACTGATTTAGACAAAAACGGAGAGAGTGTTTTTAAAATCTTATATAAATGAATTTCTAACTAAAAACTCTCTTAAATAAATTCCACTTTAGTTTGAAAACACACAAAAGAGAATTCAAAAATTAACTAAATTACAGCATGGATTTAATTGCTAAAAAAGAACTTTTTACTAAATTTTTAGAAAAATGGGGCGAACAATTAGAGGATATTCCTGCAATCCTAAAATACTTAATGTCTTACCCTGAGATTAAATCTGAACTAAAAGAGGTAACTCTTATCGATATAAATGATATCCATAATTCTCAGCTTGAATGGGTTTCATTGGTAGCTCAACTTGACAATCCAATCGAAACAACATTCTTTAAAGAATATTGGATTCCAATAAATAAGTATAGATATGATTATTTTATAGATGTTTCCTCTAGCAACTTACCGCTATTTGCAGCAAATTTTTTCGACTTTGAACCACATCGTTGGTATAAGAAATATGTCTACAAAGAGATATCACAATTTTTAAACGATATTGATAAACCTAATTTTAGCTTCAAAGAGCATTTTAAAGAACTGAACGATTCCAAGGAAGCTGAGGTAAATAGTTTTCATAAAGAAAGGGATGAGTTAGGTTTCGCAGGTAAATTGAAACTCAGACCTATTGATAAAGACAATTTTTTCGATATCATGAAATTTAGTAACTTTTCTTACAATAAAAATTCTATCAAATTCACTAGTGTTAATTCTCTTATCGTGGATCTTTTACCTCATGAATGCAGCATTCAGCTAAAGAGCATTGATGCTTTCAATAATGAAAAAGAGGATGTGTGCAAAAAAGTAAAAAACATCAAATCATTATTGTATTTTCTTCAAAGTCGTGGTTCTTCGGGTATTCGATTTTTTTATATTCAATTTGGTTCAGATGAGGATTGTCGGGGTATTTTCAAGAATAATACTTTTAAAATAACTCATAAAGATGACAAATTACTGAAAGCTATGATTGAAAAATATAAAACCTATAAAGAATGATACAATTGATTTAGACAATGCTTCAGAGCCGTTCTCACAGATTTGCAATCCTTGATACTTCTCATTTACAAATGGAACAGAGATAACCTGTTTAAAATCAAATCACAATACATCAGCGCCACATGTTACAAAACTTAGAATGCCTCCAAATTACCTTGCAGGATGTAAATACGGCACAAGCATAAGCAGAGAAAGAAACCATCCGTTTACAATTGCAAGAAATAAATTTGTTCACTACCAAAATCAATGAACTCATAGCCGAGGGCTGCGATTCAAAGCTAGACAATGGTGTGGGCAAGATGCACCCTTGCGAAAGAAAGGAATCTTGGCGTATGAGGTATTACGCAGGACAGTTAAAGAAACATTTAAACGTGAATTGTAAATGAGTATCATTAAAAATAGCATCCAATTTCAACTCCCTCCCCTCTGGGGGAGGCTGGGGAGGGGATTATTTTTGTAACAAATATTGTATAAATTTGTAACAAAATTAGGATACATTTTGTCGCAAATATTTACTAAATTTGCGACAGAATTAAAAATAAAAAACAAGTGCAAAGCATTGAAAAGCAGATAGAAAAGTCAATAAAAAGCAAACCAAAAGGAACTTTGGTTTTGCCTGACGATTATGTGAGTTATGGAACATCAAAAGCCATTCAAAAATCCTTGGAACGCTTAGCAGATAAACAACTGATTGTACGAGTGGCGCAAGGCATTTATGTACGACCTAAAATAAGTAAATTAATTGGAGCTTTAGTCCCCTCAGCCGAAGAAGTCGCAGAAGCCATTGCCAAGCGTGACCGAATAAGAACAGTTCCTACAGGAAGCTATGCTTTAAACGCATTAGGGTTAAGTACGCAAGTGCCAATGAATATTGTGTTGCTTACTGATGGTTCACCAAGAGAAATAAGAGTAGGCAAACGAAAAATAAAGTTCAAAAAAACCACACCGAAAAATCTTTTGGCAAAAGGCAAAATTAGTCGTTTGGTTATTCAAGCATTAAAAGAAATAGGTAACGGAAAAGTAACCGCAAAAGAAGAAAACAAGATAATTGAACTACTAAGAAAGGAAGAAGTAAAAGACCTAAAACACGACATTAAACTAGCACCAGTTTGGGTTCAAAAAATAATGATGAAAGCAATAAACGATGGCAAATAGTATTTTTTATACAACAGACAAAGCAGAAAAAGAAGCTGTTTTCAATGCCATTGCTTCCGAAAACGGCATGACACCTTTTGCAGTAGAAAAAGATTGGTGGGTAAGCCGTACTTTAGAAATTATCTTCCAAATGAACATCGCCAAACATTTGGTTTTCAAAGGTGGAACTTCTTTAAGCAAAGCTTGGAAATTGATAAACAGATTTTCTGAAGATATTGATTTAGCAATCGATAAGGAGTTTTTTGATGGATACAGGGGAGAAATTTCTAAATCTAAAATTTCTAAATTAAGAAAAGAAGCGGGTATATATACCACTGGAATATTCTTCGATGAATTACAAGAAGAATTTAAAACAAAGGGCTTTTATGACTTAGATTTTATGGTGATAGAAGCTGAAGATAGCGACCAAGACCCAAGAGTTATTGAAATCTTTTACCCTAACATAATACCACAACCTTCAGAATACATAAAACCTCGTGTTCAAATAGAAGTAAGTTGTAGATCATTAAGAGAGCCATTTACCGTTAAATCATTTGGTTCTTTAGTGGATGAAGTATATGCTGATAAAGATTTTGCACAACCGTTATTTGACATACCCACAGTAAATCCCGAACGAACTTTTTTAGAGAAGGTTTTCTTGTTACACGAAGAATTCCATCGTCCAGCAGAAAAAATACGAGTAGATAGGTTAAGTCGCCATCTCTATGATATATACAATTTAACTAAAGCAGGAATTGCAGATAAGGCAATAAACGATAAAGAGTTATTTGAAACCATAGTAGCACACCGATACAAGTTTTCAAGAGTGGGCGAAGTAAATTACAACCTACACAACCCAAAAACTTTAAATGCTATTCCAGTGGCAGAAAAAATAGAGGAATGGAAAACCGATTATGCCAAAATGAAAGAAGATATGATTTACGAAGAAAAGAAACCTTCCTTTGAAGACCTAATAAATAATTTGGAGGAATTAAGAGCCAAACTACAAGCATTGGATTGGGTATTTGAACTTACATTTCCAACCCCCGATATCGATTTGAAATCCGTGATATTTTAGTCATATTAAAATCTACCCCGTTATTGCAGATATAAAATTCATATCCGTGATAATAAAAAATATTGTAAGACTAGTATTCTAAATCTAAGCACCTCTATGATTTTTATTTTAAAGCAATGCAAATAATAAACTTAGTAGTTTCAATAGAATAAATATAAAGTAAGAATTATAACGTGAGTTCGATTTATAAGTCATAGAATAATAGTAAAATAAATTTGAATACTATACAACTTAGTGTTTTTTGTGTCTTCTTTGTGAATTTTGTGTAATAGCTATAACACAAAGCTGCACAAAGGAAGCTCAAAGTTTCACAAAGAAAAACTAAAATAATAATTATCAGTAGGAAACAGAAAAAGTTAAATCGAACTCACGTTATTATAAATAAATTCTAACAATACAAACCCCTAAACAACCCCACGGCTCATGCACTGCAAACGCTCAGCCTCGTTAATATCTAAAATTCTCGTTTTCTAAACAAAATTTAGTATAATATCTTTCCAACGCTACGTGCATCAATGGCAATGCCCCCATTTTTAAACTGGCATACTTTTCGTGTGGTCTTTTGCCAACGCTCAAACAGCACATTGCTTTTTTACAAAGTTTCCTGATTTTAAATAAGTTTTTGTAAAAAAGCAATAAGCTGTTTTTCCACGCTCGAAGCCCAAACGAAAAGTCGCTACATTCCAACCACCACCACCATTTCGCTTATGCCAGTATTAAAAATGGGGTACGCTATTCTACATAATGTGGCATTATGACCCAGCCTCGCCACTACTTGTGCAAGCACCCCTTTCGAGGCCGTTTCATAATAACATTATGTAAAATAGCCATTGCCATTGAGCGCTACCAAAAAAATATTTTCCCAAACGCTTCACCAATTGCTAAATATTTTTTTTGGCATCGCAGCCGTTAAAATCCGTCTTTTAAATAACATTCCCGATTTCTTGTATTGATTTTATAAGTGCTTATATCGTTTTAAAAATAAACTTAGAAAAGTATTTAAAGAGTGTTTTTAAAATTGCAATCAGTAAGCACCTATAAAATCAAAAAAGCCCATAAAAGTTTAGACTTTTTATTTGTTAAAATATCCGTAACAATTGTTCCCAAAAGTGGATGCTATAAGGATACATTTCATCTTAATATTGAAAGGTTTAAAATACGTTTTTATAATACATTCAATAGCATCTACTTTTAGGAAACAATTCAATATAATCTGTACAAAACAAATAAAAAGTCTAAACCCTTATGCTCGCTGCTGCCAACGCACTAGGTATTCTTTAATTATTTTTTCAAAATATAAACACCAAAATACTCTTAAAATAAAAAACCCACATCGTTGAGAGGTGGGTAAAAAAATTGCTATGAAATGGTTTATAAAAAACCATAAAAGAAAGTTTAAATTTAGTAAAATATTGAATACAAAAACAAATAAATAGTAATTTTTTTTAAAACTAAATATCCATAAGATAAAATACCACAAATCCCCACCGCCCTTTTCAGCGGTCATAAATAAATAAACTAATAAAGTTAGGGATGGGGTTTAGCAGATGCTATTCCATTTCATTTCATTCCATTTCATAGCACCCCCTAAACCTAAAAACCAGCAAGAGTAACTCCTTCTTTCCATTCCACGAACCCAGCCGCTCTGTTCATTTCGCACTGCGGATGCTTTAAGCGTACCCTCAATCCATTTTTGCTAACATTGCAAACTTTGCAACTTTTACAAAGTATGTAAAAGCATCCACAGCACTTCATTCACCCAAAGCAATCGTTCCATTCCATTCAGTCGTTACCCTAGCATCGCTTCACCAGCACCTCTTCATTTAGGAATAGTTTATTTATTTATGGCACTATTTCCCCATTAGATTCTTTAAACAACCAATATCCGTTTGCAAAACAAAAAATTTTTAGGTAGGTAAATTTCAACCAAAAAAGAAATAAAAAGGAAGCAAATGTAGGGTGTTGAAATTAGCCCTTCAAGGTCAAGCCCTACGGGTTTTGAAAAAAACTTTTTTGCTACCATATTTCTTATTGTTTGATGATACTTCCGATAGGCAAAAAACTTTTTTTCAAAAACCTTGCTTGTCTAATTTCAACCCCCTGTTTAGATGGCTTTCTTTTTTTTTCGTTTTTTTCTTTTGTCTAAAATTTAGTCAAGGGGCTTGCGAAAATCAACAAAATTTCAGCTATTATGACAAAATTTTATTTAAAAACCTATTGCCCAAAATCGGCTACCAGCGAGCCCCATTTTTTCATCCTTTCCAAAGGTAAAAACAGCGGTAAACCATTGACAGAGCCCTGCCCAAATTGCTTTGTATTATCTGCAAAAACAGAAGAAGAAAAGCAACTTTTGTATGCGTTAAGCTTCGGGTTATGGAAAGCAAAATCCTTTGAATATTTTCTAAAAGGCTCTGTGATTCTATTCATCACAATTGGCGATTGCAGACAAGCTTTAAATGACGGATTAGAGCAAGCAAATAGCAATCCAAATGGCTTCAAGAAATCCGTTAAAGCCCTTGAGTTATTGGAAGAGCAAGAAAAACGATTTTTACAGAACTTGCAGCTCATCAATGAGGCAAAAAGAGTCATTTTTCATCGATATATAAGGCGAAGATAGGATTAAAATAAAATCGAAGTAGGAGGAGAGGGAAACCTGGTACAAAAAAAATGCCTGATCCAAATGGAACAGGCATTTTAAAGTGTAGCCTAAAGGTCACCACAACAAAGGCTAAACTTATTTTTTGTGCTTCTTACTGAGATACTTTAGCATTACCGAAATTGAAAAACTCACCACAGCGCCAACAGTCGCTAAAATAGCTGTTTTAAACAAATCTTCTGAGCTCAAATTGGGTACAATGCTCAAAAAAGTACCTCCAGCTGTACCAAACAAAGTGGAATTACTCTGGTTGTTCATCTTTTTCTACGGTCAATTGACTTACTGCCGAAAGTACTCCTCCAGCAACGGCGATATAACCACCAATGGTAGTTACAATCACTGGCAAGGCAATAGGAGCAGTCAACACAATACCTCCAACAGTTGCCAATGCCATTCCAATAGTTCGAAGCACTTTAAAAAACTTTGGGGTGGGAGCAGTAGCTCTTTCTATAATTGTATGCATGATTTTAATTTTTAAGATTGAATAAGTATTTCGACACTTTCGTTATTGTTCAAAGCTTGGTAAACAATATCTTTCAGCTTCTTAAAAGCTTTTCGAGACATCAAACCAAGTCCAGGACCAGAAAGCTTTGTAATGGGAGCAATGCACCCCTCTAATTCCAGTTGAGCATTGTTTGCTGGATGAATAAGAATAAATTTTCTTTTCGATACATCCATTACTTCCAAGTGCCATTTATATTTTGCACTATATCGCTTTCTAATAAAATATTTCCCCTCAGGAATGCAGGAAACCTTCGTTTCGTTCATCTTCCATGGCAATTCAATCGTTTTACAGATGAGTTTGCCTTCGCATTCGAGTTTCCCATTCGTTCCTTCAGGGAAATAAGTTCTTGTTAAATAGAGTTTCATATATGAATAGTGTCAATTGTTACTGTTGAGTATGACTTAAAACTGTCAACTGTAACTGAAAACTGAAAACTATCAACTGAAAACTGATTAAGCTCCACCATCAACTTTTACCAAAGAAAGCGCATTGAAAGCACCATTTTTCAATGGGTACATTTGCCCATTTACCTGTTGATAAAACTCAACACCCAAAGCCAAAAACAAGGGATGCGTACTATTTGCAGATACTGCATTGCTCAAATTGATCACAGCAGTAGCAGTAGCATCCCAAGGTAAAATGGCTGTTTCAGAAGTGGCAACCTCAGAAACTTCATTTTCAAAATCAATAGCTGCGCCACCAGAAATG
>Ga0210023_1000703_pt1 | contig 25134 bp, 20 predicted proteins | sample CryGeymeta201524_FD_183987 | JGI IMG/M metagenome (GOLD analysis project Ga0210023, IMG submission 183987) | Groundwater microbial communities from Crystal Geyser aquifers in Utah, USA - Crystal Geyser metaG 2015-24 (SPAdes) (version 2) | ecosystem: Environmental > Aquatic > Deep subsurface >... | reverse complement strand
TCTCTCAAAGTATAGATTCGACATCTGAGCTGGGAATTCCTATTCTTTTGTCCTAAATATTTGATTTAATTTGCCCTGAGTTTTTCAGGGGTAACTAATTAATGAACTGCGATTCTTAGCTTAAATATTTTGCCGGCGGTAGCGAACATGAAATACCGCACTGCCGCCGAGCAGTGAGGAAGCGATGATAATGGGTAAGTTGTTACCATTTAAAAAGGTGAAGAATATACTAATTCTCACCGCACTGGATGGGTCCGATTCAAGTAAAAACGCCTTTAGACAAGCCGTAAGGTTTGCACGTAAAGAACGATGTTCGGTCACGGCAGTAACAGTTATACCAACATATGAGGGCGAAATTGAACTGATCGGCATCCAAAATATGAAGGAAGCTTTTAAAGAACCCGGTGAAAAGATCCTCGCCGAAGCGCGGCAAATTGCTGCGCAGGAAGGTGTCGAAGTCTATACGTTTCTTGCTGAGGGTGATATCCATGAGTCGATTATCGACCTGGCGGTTGCGAGGGACTGCGACTTAATCGTCATGGGCAGAAGGGGTCGTACCGGGCTTGAACGGGCTTTTATGGGGAGTGTCACCGCGCGCGTTATCGGCTACAGCCCGATTGATGTGCTGGTTATGCCACATGACAGCGTCATCAAATGGGACAATATCCTGCTTGCAGTGGATGGATCACACTATAGCGAGATTGCCGCGAGCAGGGCGATAACATTTGCGTATACGTACGGAAAAGAGTTAAATATTCTGTCTGTTGTCGATATCCCCATCGAAGCGTACGCCGAAGCGCCGGATTATGTCGAAAAGCTGGTTGAAAAGGCTCGCGACAATACCGAGCTGGTAAAAATATCAGCCGAGGTCGCTCACTTGAAAACAGAGACATTCGTTCGCGTCGGCGACGCCCATGAAAAAATATTGGATGTCGCAAGCCTTGTGAAGCCGGACATTATATGTGTCGGTAGCCACGGGCGAACCGGCCTGAGGCGGTTGCTTATGGGCAGCGTCACCGAAAAAATCATCGGTAATGCGCCGTGCCCGGTGCTTGTTGTTAAAGGATATTAATCTCTGCTACCTTAACGTGGGTAGGCACGATAGTCGTAATAATCGCAACAGTCTTTTATGGGCTCACTCCTTGTTTTCGGGGTGAGCCTATCTTATTATTAATTGGCCGGTAGTCGGTTTTTTGATGCGAAGCATTTACCTACAATTTGTTCGGGGAGATCGGTTAGGGGGCTATATGGCCGTGGGAAAGTATAAATGCATGCTGGTCGCGTTCGACGGCTCTGACTGCAGCAAAAATGCGCTTAAGCAGGCGATAAAGTTTGCCGAGAGCGAAACGTGCAGGGTTACGGCCGTCACCGTGTTGCGTTCGAGCGAAGGAGAGCCAGAGCTGGTTCGCGTGCGGCAATCAGACGGCTCCGGCCGTTCGCGTGACCATACGCCGATCAATTCGATAAAATTAATAGTCGAGGACAAGGCGGAAATTCAAACTATTCTCGAAGAAGGCGTTATACACGAAGCCATCATCGACGTTGCCGATAAACGCAACTGCGATTTGATAATAATGGGCCGGCGGGTACTTTCTCGACTTGAGAGGGCGTTTGTCGGTAGCTTTACGGCGCGCGTTATACGGTACAGCCCTATAGATGTACTGGTTATGCCGGGGAAAGCTGTGATCGCTTGGGACACCATCCTGTTCGCGACGGACGGTTCCAAGTACAGCGACATAGCGATGGACCGTGTTCTTGAACTTGCATCGGCACACGGCAGCGCCCTGAAGATCGTTTCGGTTCTTGGCGCGAGCGATAACTTATATAACGAGCTTCCCGGTGCAGTCGAGCGGATGATCGAGCACGCTCAGGAAAATGTCGATGTCGTAAAACGTAAAGCAGAGGAGATCGGCTTGGATGCCGAGACGTTTATCCGTGAAGGTGAGCCCCACGAGCAGATCGTAAAACTGGTAAATGAGCTTAAGGCCGATGCCGTCTGCATGGGAAGCCACGGCCGAACCGGTCTCGAGCGTATTCTCATGGGGAGCGTTACGGAAAAAGTAATAGAGAAGGCGAAGTGCCCGGTGCTCGTAGTTAAGCAAGCACATGTGTAGTGATTAAGTTCTAATGAAAGTGGGAATATTATGCATACGAAGTGAGATATGCATGACTAAGTGAACTTATGATAGAGAGGCTGAGGAGGCGGAAGGTATGTATAAGAATATTCTGGTAGCATTCGATGGATCTGAGTCCAGTAAGAATGCACTGGTTCAAGCGGCTAATGTTGCAAAGGAGAGCGGGTGTAATATAGCGGCTGTAACGGTTGTTCCGAGAGTCGAGGGTAGCGTAGGGGTTCCTGGTGCCGATGAAGCAAGCAAATTCTATATGACATCAATCGATCGGGCGATGTCGACGCTAGAGGAACCGGCATCGGCATGTCCAATGATCCAGGCGATAGAGCTTGAAGGCAATACGCATAAGGCGATAATTGAGGTGGCCGAGGAGCGGGGCGCCGACCTGATCGCGGTTGGGCGGAAAGGGCGTTCCGCACTGGGGAGGTTGCTGTTGGGTAGCGTTGCCGCAAGGGTTATAGGATACAGCCCTGTGGATGTTCTTGTCGTACCCGATGATACGGTTCTTAGTTGGAGCACTCTTCTGCTGGCAACCGATGGGTCAACGTATAGCAAGGCTGCGGCCGATAGAGCGATACGGATTGCCGGACATTACGGGGCCGGTCTCAAGGTTGTCTCGGTTGTCGATGTGCCGTATGAGGCGTATGGCGACGCTCCCGATGTAGTGGACCAGATGGTAGATATGGCGCAGGGTATCGTTGAATCGGTTAAGAATAAGGCGCAAGAGTTCAATGTCGGGGTAGAAACGTTCGTTAAAGAAGGCCCGGCGCAGGATATGATCTTGGAGCTTGCAAATGAACAGAAAGCAAACGTAATCGTGATGGGAAGCCATGGTAGAACCGGTTTGGCCCGCCTTCTTATGGGTAGCGTAACCGAAAAAGTTATAGGCCACGCACCGTGCCCTGTTCTGGTCGTGAAGACCGCTACGCAGGAATAGTGACCGTAATAGTAGTGCCTTCGCCATGTCGGGAACGAACGTAGAATGTGCCTCCTACCAGGCGTGCCCGTGTTTGCATGCCATCAATACCGAGTTTGCCGTGTCGAGAGAGATCGCCAAGCGTTGACGGCAATCTGAAGCCTTTACCGTTATCGCTGATAGTCACTCTGGTTTCGGTGTCTTTTAAATCGATGTTTATCTTCGCCTTGGTTGCTTCAGCATGTTTAGCTATGTTTCTGAGGGCCTCTTGGATGATTCTGAACAGCATCACCTCGATCTCGGGCGAAAAGCGCTTTTCGTTGCCGGACACCGTGAACTCTGCCGCTATCCGATGCTCTACTTTGATCTGCTCGGTAAGCCACTCTACCGCAGGGAGAAGTCCGAGGTCATCCAGAATCGACGGCCGTAAATCCCGGCTGAGGCGCCGGATCTCCTGCAACAGTTCTTTAAGCTGCTCGTGCAGGCTCCAGAGTGAGCGTAGCTTGGGCATCGGCAGGTATTCATCGGTTTGGCAAAAGTTCTCGAGTTGGTGAAGGGTGGCGATAAGGTTCTGGGCGGTTGAGTCGTGCAGGTCGCGTGAGATGCGCTGGCGCTCCTCTTCATGGGCGCGGGTGATTTGCTGAAGGTAGAAGCTTAAGTTCTCTTGCATCCTAACTTCTTTGGTTATATCTCTTCCTATAAACTGAAAGCCGCCGGGATGACCGTTATCAGAAATTAAATTAGTCGTTACGGTAAGTATTGCTTCGTTACCACCCTTTTTTATAAGCTTTTTCGTATAGGGCTGCTTCATTGTTTGCCCGGCCAAGAGCCGCTCGCGAACCTTATCGGAGACAGGTATCTCGCCTACCGGCAGGAACTTTTGAGTATCGGCCCCTATTAGCTCGGGGAGCGGGCAGCCGAAAAGATCGGCGGCGGCATGGTTGGCGGCCGTGATTTTACCGGATAAGTCCTGTACCCAAATGGCATCGTGGGCGTGCTCGAATAGTTCTCGATATTTCTTTTCGGATTGCTTTAGCTGTTCGGATGCCATTTCACGCTCGTTGTTGAGACGCGCGTTTTCCATGGCGATACCGGTGAGGTTGCCGATAGCGGTAAGTAACTCGATTTCTGAGTGCGTAAATTGGCGAGGCGCCCGTGTTGACGCACACAATGTGCCGGTAATCTTGCCCCGTGAGCGCAGCGGTACGCTTAACTGGGTTCTTATTTTTTCTCGCCGGGTATCATCGGTGGTAAGCTCGGTATCGGTTGCAGTGTCCTCAATGAGCAAAGGCCTTCCCGTCTTGGCGACCCGCCCGCAAAAACCTTCGCCCAGCTTCATTCCGTCGACAGCGGCGGCGTATTCCTGCTTAACGCCCTCAAATCCCGTAACCCTCAGCTCCTTTGCTTGCTTATCAAGGGAAAATATGAGAACGACTTCGACCTTCATAACTTCCATGACCATCTCGATGGCCGTTTCTATGACCTGTTTTATATCAAGCGATTGGCTTAACATCGCGGAGAAAACCGTGATGACGGCAAGCTGGTTTTCCTGCTCGATCGAGTCGCGAACTTTTAGATGAAGCTTTTTCTGCGTCGATTCGAGACGCTGCACGGTCAACTTGACGCGCTCGCGTTTTAATCTTTGATAATTGATCCTGAACAAAATTGCGATACTGATCGCACCGATAATGAATATTTCAATGAAGGCGCTTGCTTTATTGGGAGAGATGAATAGAGCGTCGGGTAGGACCGCCAGTAACGAGACCAGCAAGGCGATAAGACCGCCCCTTAAGTTAAAGGCAAGGTAGCCGTAAATGATGGGGATGAGATAGAGTAGACGATCGATCGAGTGCTTGGTGAGTCCAAAAGGTAACGTCAAATTCGGAAACCAGTTGATGAAAGCCTGGTCGCTGTAATAATAGACGGTTATAAGCAACGTTACGAACGCGATGAGCCAGAAATGCAGATCACGCATAGGGCGCTTGCCGTATTCCACCGCTTTTACGTTGTCCTGGTTCGAACTTCTCACGTCGTGACCCCGCTTTACTCCAACCCTACCCAGCCCTTTTTAAGCGCAAGTATAACCGCTTCGGTACGTGAGCCCACGCCCAGCTTGTTAAAAATATGTCCGACGTGAGATTCGATAGTGCGCACGCTTAAGGAGAGTTCGTCTGCAATTTCCTTGTTGGTCTTGCCCTGGGCCGCGAGTTTGAGTACACCGAGTTCTCTGTCCGTTAAAAGCTCGAAGGAACGCAATTCATGACTTTTATGTGTGTTTCTAAAGCGTTGTGTTACCTTGCGGGCGATGGCGGGGTGAAGGACGGAGTCGCCCCTGTAAATGGCATAAATACCGTTTATAAGCTCCTGGGAACAGATATCTTTAAGTAGATATCCGGCGGCCCCGGCCTCGAGGAGGGCAAAGACGTACTGGTCGAAATCATAGGCGGTAAGGATTAGTATAGCTATCGAGGGGTCGAGCGCTTTAACTTGTTTTGTCGCCTCGATACCGTTGATCTTCGGCATGGCAACATCGGCAACGATAACATCCGGCCTGAGTTCGCCGGCTAATGCTACCATTTGTTCACCGTCTCCAGCTTCGCCGACCACTTCGATATCTGTCTCTTTATCAAGAAACTGGCGAATACTTTCGCGCACAAGAGCATGGTCGTCAGCTAGTAGAACCCGAATCTTCGTCATACTACTCCCCTTGACCCTACCTAAAACACTAGTGACGGAACCACGTGGCGATAACGAAACGCACTGTGGTAAGGCTCAATCAATCCGTGTAAACTGTTAGTTTCCCGCCGCGTATCCAGTTCATGATAAAAGCCTGGTAGGGAACCCACCAATACTGTTTGTAACTCCCGATACTATGTATTATGCGCTTACAATGTCAAAGTAGCAACAATGTTTTTGCCGAACGACAGCCCGTGAAAATACTGATTCGTTTACTGCAACTTACCCGGAAGAAGAGAGTCTAAAACCGCAAACGGAGCGAGCCGTGTTCCTAGTTATTCATGAGACAAGACGGGTACGGCCCCCGATGCGTCGCACGGCGGTCGGGTGATTAAATGGATTCAATAACATGAACACCGGATGAAAAGGGGGAAGAAAATGGGATTAAGGGCTTATCTACTTGTGGACGTGGTTGACGACATGGATCAGCAGCAATTCGTCAAAGCAGTGAGAGAACTCGAGGAGATTCAGGGCGTCGATTTTGTCGACCCGGTAATCGGTGATTGCGACATGGTCATCATGGTCGAGGCGCCGGTTAGCGTCGAGTCGCTGTCCAACAAAATCCGCGAGAACTCGTGGGTTAAGAACATTGAGATGCTTCGCATCGTAAGCATTTACGAGCGCCACCGCTCATCAAAGAAACAGCTCCTCAGGGCGCTGACACACACCGGGTTTTAGTTTGTAACTCATTCAGCTCTGTTAATCCGCTAAACGATTAACAAACGATTATGACTTTGCTAGGAGGTGCGAAATTTGGTTACACAAACCCGAGCCAGAGAAACCCCCAGTTTCTCGGTTATCGATGCGATAGTACACAAGCATAATGCCGAACGCGGTGCGGTCATCCCAATTCTGCAGGAGGTTCAGGCAACCTACGGGTATATCCCGCCGATTGCGATCGACCGCATCGCGAAGATTACGGGCATCACGAACGGCGAGATCTACGGAACGGCCACGTTTTACAACATGTTCAGGCTTGAGCCGCTGGGCGAAAACCTTGTAAAGGTATGCCACGGAACGGCCTGCCACCTGGCCGGAGCGGAAAGAATTTCCGAGTCCATCGCAATAGAGGTGGGTGCAAGAGCGGGCGAAACAAGCCCGGACGGCAAGTTCACCATCGAGCAAGTGGCGTGTCTCGGCTGCTGCAGCTCGGCGCCGGCGCTGATGATAAACGAAGAGATACATGGACATTTGACACCCGAATCAGTCCGTAAAGTCCTCAAGAAGTGCAAGCGCAAAGATGGGGATGGTGTATAGATGAAGACCTTAAACGGGACTAAAGTCGTAAAGGTGGGCCTGGGTTCGTGCGGAATCGCCGCGGGTGGGCGCAGGGTGTTTGATGCCCTGTCCGCAAAGCTCAAGGACTCAGAGGTTGATTTGCAGCAGACAGGCTGCATAGGCATGTGCTATAAAGAGCCGCTTGTCGAAGTCTCGCTCTCAGAGGATGAGCGCTTTATCTACGGCGATGTCACGCCCGAGATGGTCGAGCGTATCGTCGATGAGCACGTCGTAAAGGGCCAGCCGATTCTTGAATGGCTGGTTGTGGCCGAGGGCGATAGCGCACCGTTGCAGGAGAAAAGCCCGATGACCGGGCAGCAGCGTATAGTGCTTCGTCACTGCGGCATTATCGACCCCGAAAGTATCGATGATTACATGGCGGCCGACGGCTATCAGGCGATTGAGAAGGTGTTGAAAACCATGACGCCCGACGATGTAATCAACGAAGTCAAGGAAGCAGGCCTCAGAGGGCGAGGCGGAGCCGGGTTCAATACCGGCATGAAATGGGGGTTTGCGAGAGCGGCCAAGGGATCGCCGAAGTATATCATCTGCAATGCGGACGAGGGCGACCCGGGTGCGTTTATGGATAGAAGCGTTCTCGAAAGCGACCCGCATAGCGTCCTTGAGGGCATGCTGATTGCGGCCTACGCTATCGGCGCCTCAGAAGGCTATATATACTGCCGTGCCGAATACCCGCTTGCGGTGCGCAGGCTAAAGCTTGCGATCTCACAGGCGAGAAAACGCGGGCTCCTTGGAAAATCAATCATGGGAACGGATTTTGACTTTGATTTGAAGATCCGCGAGGGGGCCGGCGCGTTTGTGTGCGGTGAGGAAACGGCGCTTATGATGTCCATCGAGGGACATCGCGGTATGCCGAGATTTCGGCCGCCGTTCCCCGCCCAATCCGGCTTATGGGGTAAACCAACCAACATCAACAACGTTGAGACCTTCGCAAACGTTGCCTGGATTATCCTCAATGGCTCGGCGGCTTATAACAAGTTCGGAAGTGAGAAAAGCAAGGGCACTAAGGTATTCGCCCTGGCCGGCAAGGTTGCAAGAGGCGGGCTTGTTGAGGTGCCGATGGGTATGAGCATCAGGGATATCGTTTTTGATATCGGTGGCGGCACTTCATCCGACCTCGCATTTAAGGCTGTACAGATGGGCGGCCCCTCCGGCGGATGCGTCCCGGCCGGTCTTGCCGATACCCAGGTGGATTACGATTCGCTACAGGCGGTAGGCGCTATCATGGGCTCGGGCGGTATGCTCGTCATGGACGAGAGTACCTGTATGGTTGATCTTGCAAAGTTCTTTCTGAATTTCACACAGGATGAGTCGTGCGGCAAGTGTGTACCCTGCAGGATCGGGACGAAGCGGATGCTCGAAATTCTTGAACGAATAACCGGAGGCGAGGGAAAAGAGGGCGATATCGAGCTTCTTGAAAATCTCGCGGCAAGCATTAAGAGGGCGTCGCTTTGCGGGCTCGGCCAAACTGCGCCGAATCCGACGCTCACTACTATCAAGTATTTCCGTGAAGAGTACGAGGCCCATATTTACGATAAGAAATGCCCGGCTAAGAAGTGCCGGGCGCTTATCACCTACGAAGTTATCCAGGATGCGTGCACGGGATGCATGCTTTGTGAGAAATACTGCCCGACCGGAGCGATATCCGGCCCCAAGAAGAAACCACATACGATTGATGACGCAAAATGCGTTCGATGCGGTCTCTGCATGAACGTGTGTAAACAAAAAGCAATTACTGTTTATTAAGGAGGGTAGACATAGACAACATGAATAAAATGGCGAAACTTAAGATCGAATTAAACGGCAGGCCGGTTCAAGCCGAAGTCGGGAGCACGATATTGGAGGCGGCGAGGCAAAACGGCGTCGATGTGCCGACCTTGTGTCACGACCCGAGGCTCAAGCCGTATGCGGCCTGCCGTATCTGTTTAGTTGAAGTTGAAGGCGCGCGCGGCCCTGTTCCGGCCTGTGCAAACCAGGTAAGTGAAGGTATGAGTATCAGCACGCATACCGATAACATTGCTACCCTCCGGCGGGTCTGCCTGGAGCTACTGGCCTCCGATCATTACGGGGACTGTGTGGCTCCTTGTAAACTAGCTTGTCCGGCCGGCATAGATATCCAGGGGCAACTCGCGCTTATCGCCGACGGGCAATATGAGGAAGCGTTAAAGCTTATAAAAGAGAGCAATCCGCTGCCATCGGTGTGCGGCAGGGTCTGCCCGCGTTTCTGCGAGCAAAACTGCCGCAGGAATTTGGTCGACGAACCGGTTTCGATCAATGCGCTGAAACGGTTTGTAGCCGACTATGATATGGCGATGGCGAACGGCCCGGTTATGCCTGCGGTCAAACCATCAACGGGACACAAAATAGCCGTTATAGGCGGCGGCCCGGCTGGGTTGTCGGCGGCATATTTCCTGGCGCTTAAGGGACACGGGGTAACGATTCTCGATTCGGCTCCGGCGCTTGGCGGCATGCTCCGCTACGGGATACCGGAATACCGTTTACCAAAAGCGGATCTCGATAAAGAGATCGCAACGATAACGGCGCTTTGCGATGCCGTCCACCTAAACAGCGCTCTCGGAAAAGACTATACAATCGAGAGTCTAAAGAATAGCGGGTTTGAAGTGATCTTCTTAGCGCTCGGCTCCCATGCCAGCCAGAAGATGCGCGTTGAAGGGGAAGACCTGGAGGGCGTTCTACCGGGAATCCACTTCCTGCGCGATGTTGTCGAGGGCAAAAAGGTTGAGTTAGGAAAACGGGTTGCGGTTATCGGTGGAGGAAACACCGCCATGGACGCAACACGTACCGCCATGAGATTGGGCGCAGAAGAAGTAATGGTACTCTACCGCCGCTCGCGGGACGAGATGCCGGCCGCAGCCGAGGAGGTTGAGGAGGCCGAGCATGAAGGGGCGCAGTTCCACTTTTTGACCGCTCCCGTAAGGATAGTCGAGGAGAACGGGCGCGCCGCCGGTGTGGAGTGCATAAAGATGGAACTCGGCGAGGCCGACAGCTCGGGACGGCGCAGGCCGGTCCCTGTCGAAGGCTCTGAGTTTGTTATCCGGGTGGATACCGTTATTGCAGCCATCGGCCAGTCGCTGGCTATGCCGCAGCTCAATACCGGCACATCCCCAAGCCTTAATTCCAGAGGTAACATCGAGGTCGATAAGGAAACCATGCAGACTTCGACAGAGGGCGTCTTTAGCGGCGGCGATTGTGCAAGCGGCCCCGCAACGGTAGTCCAGGCGGTCGGCGCCGGCAAGCGTGCGGCGTATTCCATCAACCGGTACCTAAACGGGGAGCCGGTCATTCCACCGGTAAAACCGTTCAACTCTTCCAAGGGTGAGCTGAACGAGATCGACCCTACGGAATTTGCCGATAAACCAAAAATCCCAAGGGCAAAGATGCAGGCCATCTCCGTGGGTGAGCGGAAACATAACTTCCGCGAGGTGGAGACCGGACTGTCCGAAGAGGATGTTCGCAAAGAGGCGATGAGGTGTCTCTCGTGCGGCTGCACAGATGTTTTTGACTGCGAGCTTAGAAGCCTTTCGACCGAGTACGCTGTTGAAGCCACCAAGTTTAGCGGTGAGAAGCATCGTCTGCCGATTGCCAACGACCATCAGTTTATCCAGCGGGATAACAACAAGTGCATCCTGTGCGGCAGGTGCGCGCGGATTTGCTCCGAGCTTATGGGCCTCGGCGCGATAAGCTTCGTTCACCGGGGATTTAAGACGTTGGTTCAGCCAGCGCTCGGCATTCCGCTGGCGGAAACCCAATGCGAGTCGTGCGGCCAGTGTGTTTCGACCTGCCCGACCGGTGCGCTTACCGTAAAAACACCCCTGCCGAAACCGGGGCCGTGGAAGACGGACGATATCCCGTCTGCGTGCCCGCAGTGCAGCATAAACTGCTCGCTCGATCTGAGAGTAAAGGGCAGGAGGGTGGTCGAGGTAACTTCGCCTATCGCCAACAAGGTAAACGACGGCAACCTGTGCAAGAGGGGCGCGTACGGTACGTTATTTGTAAACGGACCGCATCGTTTAATCGCACCACTGGTGAAACGCGACGGACAGCTTGAGCCTGCTACCTGGGAAGAGGCGTTAGAGGCGGCCGCCGCCGGCCTTAAAGCGGCCAAGGCGCAGTACAGCAGCGATAAACTCGCCGTTCTCGCATCGCCCAAGCTAACAAACGAGGAGAACTACCTGGCGCAGAAGCTGGCCAGGATGGCCATCGGGACCAACAACATCGGCAACTCGTTTGGCCTTCCCGAGAACGATGCTCTCGGACAGTGCTTCGGCAAAAACTCATCCACCTGCTCGTTTGATGATCTTGTAAACAGCGACCTGGTGTTTGTGTTCGGAAGCGATGTCTGTACCGATTACCCGATCGTCTCACTAAAAATAAAAGAGGCGGTGGATAAGGGCAGCAAGCTTATCATCGTCAACTCAGAAGCAACCAGGCTCGATCCGATAGCGGAAGCGACGCTCAAAGTAAGCAAACGCATGGCCGAAGAACTGCTTCAGACGATGCTCAACTACGTCTTCCAGTACGACCTGGTCGACAGGGAGTTTGTCGAACGGCGCACGCTGGGCTTGCAGGTACTCGAGCATAATATGAAACCTTATTCGCTCGAGACCTGGGACGAGGCATTCTGGGTTAAACCGTCCAAGGTAATAGAACTGCTGCATATGTACCTGCGCGCCAAAAACCCGATGATCGTGATCGATGCGGACTCGATAGGCATGCCTGAGTTGGCGCTGGTGTGCAACCTGGCGCTAGTTACCGGGAATGTGGCCAGAAAAGGCTCGGGCATAATCGCCCTGCGCACGTACGGTAACAGCCAGGGTCAGATAGACATGGGTGTCTCGGCCGAGTATCTCCCAGGGCAGGAGCAGGTATTCGACGCCACGCCACGCGAGCGGCTTAAAGAGCTGTGGGGCAAAAGCCTACCGAAACGCAAGGGCATAAGTGCCCAGGAGATGATACAAAAAGCGGGCTCCGGCACCATTCGCGGGCTTATCGCCATCGGCGGCGGCAACGACGACCTCGATATCGAGCATATCGGTAGCAGCCGAGCGTACTCGGTGCTGATATCCCCGGTATTTACCGAGGGAATGGGGCAGGCGGACGTGATCCTGCCGGGCAGTACCTTTGCCGAGACCGAAGGCACGTTCACAAGCGCAGAGCTGAGAATCCAGCGCCTCCATCAGGGGATAGCGCCCGAAGCGGGCAAACAGACCTGGCAGGTGCTTTGCGAACTCTCAACGGCTCTGGGGTATCCCATGCAGTACAAGGGCGTACCCGAGATATTCCGCGAGATAACCAAGGCGGTGCCGGATTACAGTTGCCTGAAGTTCGATAAAATACCCGAGGGCGGGGTACAGCTGTCGACATGCGACGAGAACACGACGTTTATATCGCCGCTCTGGCTCGAGGGAATGGCCGAGTACGGGGCAAAAGGAAAATAGATAGCTATGAATACCACTAGTAGGGGCGGAGCTTGTCTCCGCCCCTACCTATGTGGTGCGCCCGGCATGCGCAGGATATGTTTTCCTTGCTGAAACCCCATCAACACTGCAAAGGCTCGATAAATGGATACAGGCTAGACTCGATTTGGTAGGTTATCTAACGTACTGGGAGTACTCAATCAATTCCCAGGAAATATATTTGCTACTAGCTTGACAAGTAGCTGCGGCAATGTTACTCTGATTGGAACAATTGTTACAAACTATATGTGTTTTTATTGCGCTTCTGATAAGGGCTGAGAGCTGCCATTGTCTTGTATCGGCGCCTCCACCCCATTGGAAGGATTCATGAAATTATTCTCTCCACCGCAAACGAGCAAGCCAAAAGTCTTAAAGAAGGTTATGACCCAAGACAATGTAAGGCCCGAACCAAAGCTGGTGCGTATGAAATACAGAAATTATTAGAAACGCAGATGAAACGGAGGTGAGACGGAGATGAAGCTGAAGGACATCTTAAAAGAGAAGAAGCCTGTTATTTTGAAGAAATGGTTTGATATGATAATGGACACATATCCTACCGAAGTTGCAGGCCTCTTAAAAAAGCAAAGAGACAGATTTACAGGTCCGGTAGGATATACTGTCCACGAGGGATTAGAAGGTCTTATTGATGGGCTCATCAGGGAGGCGCCCGTCGAAGAGGCCGCTCCTTTTCTGGACGATATCATCAAGATCAGGGCGGTACAGGATTTTTCCCCTTCCCAAGCCATAGCCTTTATCTTCTATTTGAAGAGGATAATCGATGAAGAACTTCTGCGTGTGAACGGCCGGCATGGCGTCATAGATGCTGCGACATGGTCTGCGTTCGAGTCAAAATTAGATACCCTTGCACTTATGTCTTTTGATATATACATGGAAGCGCGCGAGAAGATCTATGAAATAAAGGCGAGCGAGATGCGAGATAGGGCCTTCAGACTGCTGCAGAGGGAATACCAGCTACTAGAAATGCAAGAATTAAACATGCAAGAAAAAGAAAGGTCGGAGTTTATTGTCACCGATCTGCCGCGGGGAGAAAATCAGTTGCATGAGACACAAGGGCAAGGCCCAAAAATGGTGAAACAACAAATTTAAAGTAAAGAAAAGAGGTGGATAGAATGGGAGCCTTATTTTCCTTTGTTGTAGTTATATTGCTTATCCTATTGGCTTATGTTGGAGTTGCAGCTGTCGGCATGCAGTCTTTCTTCGGAATTGTTATACCTTACGTTGCGGTTCTAGTATTCCTTGTTGGAGTCGTTTATCGCGTAATAAAATGGGGAAAGTCACCCGTTCCTTTTGCTATCACTACAACCGGTGGCCAGCAAAAATCCTTAGAATGGATAAAACAAGCTAAACTGGATAATCCCTCCAGCAGCACGGGCGTAGTTGGCAGAATGGCGCTTGAGATACTTCTTTTCCGTTCGCTTTTCAGGAACACTAAAAGCGAATTGAGAGATGGGCGGCTTGCCTATGGTTCCGGCAAGTGGCTGTGGCTGGCGGCGATGGCGTTTCACTGGTCATTCTTAATTGTTCTGCTCCGACATGTCAGGTTGTTTGAAACCCCTGTTCCTTCATTTGTAAATTTATTAGAGAGCCTCGACGGTTTTCTGCAGATTGGCGCTCCGAGGCTTTTTTTAACGGGAGTAATATTGTTGCTGGCCGTGACCTACCTCCTGCTCAGAAGGTTTTATGTACGTCAGGTCCGCTATATTTCCCTTGCAGCTGATTATTTTCCGCTCTTCTTGATCATAGCAGTTGCTTCCACAGGTATCCTTATGAGGTATTTCTTCAAGGTGGATATTGTGAGCGTAAAGGAGCTGACAATGGGTTTAGTCAGCTTTAACCCGACCGTCCCGGCGGGAGTCGGCGCTATATTCTATGTCCACGTATTTCTTGTTAGCACCCTGTTTGCCTACTTCCCGTTCAGTAAACTAATGCATGCGGGCGGCATATATCTCAGCCCCACAAGAAATCTGGCGAATGACAGCCGTGCGGTAAGACACGTCAATCCATGGGATTATCCCGTAAAGGTCCATACATACGATGAGTATGAGGATGAATTCAGAGAGAAAATGATAAAGGCCGGGATACCGGTCGAACATTACCCAGCGCCATCGCCCGAAGAGCTTGAGAAGGAATTCGGGGATAAAGACGCTGGGGTACCGGCAGGAAAGGAGGAGTGAGCATGGCAAAAAAGACTCCAAAACCAGAGGAGCTTTCAAAGGTAGATTATAGACGCCCTAGAAAGGGATGGATGGATATCCCTGTTGAATTTAAAGAGGGGATGTTTTGCAACGGGACACGGCCCGGATATCTTGAGACAGTTGGTATGCCAAATCCCAGGAAGTGGGCTCCAAAGGATGAGGATTGGAAGCTGCCCGAAAACTGGAAAGAGATAGTCTTAAACGGTATGCAAGAAAGGCTTGAAAAGTACCGTTCCTTTCGTCTTTTTATGGACATCTGCGTGAGATGCGGTGCGTGCGCCGATAAGTGCCAGTTCTACCTTGGTACGGGAGACCCCAAGAATATGCCTGTTCTCAGGGCAGAGCTTATGAGATCCGTGTATAGAAGATATTTCACGACATCAGGCAAGATAATGGGGAAATATGCGGGCGGCAGAGAGCTTACATTAGATGTGCTTAAAGAGTGGTGGTATTACTTTTACCAGTGTTCGGAGTGCCGTCGCTGTTCGGTTTTTTGCCCGTACGGTATCGATCAGGCCGAGATCACAATGATCGGCAGGGAGATACTGAATCTCCTTGGTCTAAATACGGACTGGATCGCAGGTCCTGTAGCAAACTGCTATATGAATGGAAACCACCTTGGCCTTGAGCCTCACACAGTTAAAAGCAATATTGAGTTTATGGTAGACGATATAGAGGAGATAACGGGCATCAAGGTTGAGCCGACCTTTAACAGGGAAGGGGCCGAAATCCTCTTTGTTGCGCCTTCCGGTGACTTGTTTGGCGACCCCGGCACATTTACTGCCATGGGTTATATGATGCTCTTCCACGAAATCGGTCTTGACTACACATGGAGCACATACGCATCTGAGGGTGGAAACTTCGGTTCTTTCACCTCGATGGAGATGGGTAAGAGGCTCAACTATAAGTTATACGCCGAGGCCAAAAGGTTGGGTGTAAAATGGATTCTCGGCGGTGAATGCGGCCACATGTGGAGGGTCGTAAATCAGTACATGGACACATGGAATGGACCTGCTGATTTTCTTAAGGTTCCGGTCTCACCTATAACAGGCACCAGATTTGAAAACGCCGCATCCACAAAAATGGTTCATATCGCTGAATTTACCGCTGATCTAATTAAGAATGGCAAGTTAAAGCTTGACCCAAGCCGCAATGACCACCTGAGAGTGACCTTCCATGACTCCTGCAATCCCGCGCGAGGTATGGGGATTCTTGACGAACCGAGATATATTCTCAAGAACGTGCTCAACCATTTTTACGAGATGCCCGAAGAAACCATCAGAGAAAAGACCTTCTGCTGCGGCAGCGGCGCTGGCCTAAATGCATCAGAGAATATGGAATTGAGAATGAGGGGCGGTTTCCCAAGAGCAAATGCGGTTAAGTACGTTCACCAGCACCACGGCGTGAATATGCTGGCGAACATATGCGCCATCGATAGGGCGGCCCTTCCGCCACTGATGAATTATTGGGTTCCCGGCGTGGATGTGGCAGGTGTTCATGAGCTTGTTGCGAACGCTATGGTGATGAAGGGAGAAAAGGAAAGGACACAAGATTTGCGGCTTGAGGATCTCCCTGAAAAGGAGGGTGCTGAAAATGTATAATGGCGGCAAAATCCTTTTGGGAATCTTTGTATTCCTGGCCCTTGCGACGTACCCGTTTTATAATAATATCGGGAAGGCCAATGCAAGGCCCGAACCAAGTACCGATACGCCTGCAATACAGAAACTAGCGCAAAAAAAGTGCATCGAGCCGGAGGCATTTATGAAATCCGAGCACATGCAATTGCTGAACCAGTGGCGCGATGCAGCGGTGCGCGACGGTAATAGAATTTATGTGGCCGGTGACGGTCAGAGATACGATATAAGCTTGCAGAATACATGCATGAAGTGCCATTCAAACAAGAAGGAATTTTGCGATAGTTGTCATAACTATGCGGGTGTAAGCCCCTACTGCTGGGATTGTCATTTGGCACCGAAGGAGGGGAAATAATGAGCATCGATCGAAGAGACTTCCTAAAAATGATAGGTGCCTCCGCCGTCTTCGCACTGGGCGGAATGGGGGTAGTGGATGGTATTGTAAAGGATAACGTTGAGGCGGAACAGTTCAGGCCGGAGCCGGGCGCCCTTTTAGCAAAGCAGTGGGCTATGGTTATCGATATGCGAAAGTTCAAGACGGAGGGCGATTATAAAAGGATTATAAGTGCATGCAATAATATCCACAACATTCCTGATTTTAGTGATTCGAAGCATGAGGTAAAGTGGATATGGACCGACACGTTCGAGCATGCCTTCCCCGAGCAGGAGCAGGGATATGCTCCGGAATCTCTGAAGGAAATGCCCATCCCTCTGTTGTGTAATCACTGTGAAAATCCTCCCTGTGTTAGGGTGTGTCCGACAAAGGCTACATTTAAGAGGAAAGACGGACTTGTAATGCAGGATATGCACCGCTGCATCGGATGCAGGTTCTGTATGGCCGCATGTCCGTATGGCTCAAGGAGCTTTAATTGGACAGATCCAAGGCCGCATATCAAGAAGGAGAACCCTGATTATCCGACGAGGATGAGAGGTGTTGTTGAGAAATGTACCTTCTGCGTGGAAAGGCTCGCAGAGGGTAAGATGCCTGCCTGTGTAGAGGCATCCAACGGCGCCATGATGTTCGGCGATCTTTCAGACCCTAACTCGGAGATCAGAAAGGTCCTCGAGTCGAACTATACTATCAGGAGAAAATCCGAACTCGGGACGGGTCCAAATATCTATTACATAATAGGAGGTGCTGACAATGCTAGAGAAGGCGCTAAGCGGGAGTAGAAATTACTGGACATGGGTATTGTCTTTACTTGCCGTCATAGGCGTGGGTGTCATTTTCTACCTCCGGCAGTTTGATTACGGCCTTGGGGTAACGGGTATGAGCAGGGACGTCTCGTGGGGCCTTTACATCGGCCAGTTCACCTTCTTCGTAGGCGTGGCGGCCTCAGCCGTTATGCTCGTCATACCGTTCTATCTGCATAACTACAAGAAGTTCGGTAGGATGGTTATCCTCGGGGAGTTTTTGGCTGTATCTGCTGTTCTCATGTGTATGTTATTTATCTTTGTGGACATGGGCCAGCCTACGAGGGTTGTGAATATGTTCCTGCATCCAACCCCCAATTCTGTTATGTTCTTTGATGCCGTAGTCTTGTTCGGCTATCTGTTGCTCAACATTACAATTGGTTGGACCTCTATGAATGCCGAAAAGAAGGGATTCGCGCCGCCGGCCTGGGTCAAACCGCTTGTTTATATCTCGATACCGTGGGCGTTTAGCATTCACACTGTAACGGCCTTCCTGTATGCGGGTTTGCCTGGAAGGGAATACTGGCTTACTGCTATTATGGCAGCGCGCTTTCTCGCTTCTGCATTTGCTGCGGGACCCGCCTTGCTGATAATTCTGGCCATAATAGTAAGGAAGGTAAGCAAATTCGACCCCGGTAAAGAGGCGATCAAGTCAATCGGCAAAATTGTGGCCTATGCAATGGCTGCGAATGTATTCTTTTTGCTGCTTGAAGTGTTTACCGCCTTCTATAGCAGTATACCAGGAGAGAAGAACCCCTTCTTCTACCTGTATGCCGGCCTACAGGGGCACGGAAGGCTTGTTCTCTTGATGTGGACCAGCGCCATTCTTGCGGTGATATCCCTCGTACTTTTGATCGTCCCTAAAACACGGAATACGGAGAAAACCTTGTTGGCGGCCTGCGGGGCAGTATTTGCTTCTTTATGGATAGATAAGGGATTCGGCTTGGTTGTAGGCGGATTTGTGCCCAATCCCTTTGGTACAATAACGGAATACTGGCCCACAATACCCGAGTCGTTCATAGTTCTAGCGGTCTGGGCGATAGGAGCCCTGGTGCTTACTATACTTTATAAGGTGGCTATCTCTATCAGGGAAGAAAACGCAGGCATAGAAATAGAACATTAATCGGTAGTAGATACAGATCTCGATTTAAGGGGGTCCTAGGACCCCCTTTATCTAGTTAGATATAGCTTGCGGATCTGAATATCTCCATAAACTCGGGGTGGACGTTAAGCTCTAGATAGGTGATCTTATCCGCAATTCGCTCGGCTTCCGCCGTCATTGAACTATCAAGTAGGGTTTTTCGGGCACCAAGTAAAGAACCGTTACCAAGCTGGGTAAAACGTTCTGCCGGTAATCTTGGATAAAGGCCGATCGCCGTCGCCGAATCGACCGAGAGATTAATACCGAACGAACCTGCGGTATAAATGCGCCGGATACCATCGAGCTGTAATCCGACGCTATTGAGCAGAATCGTAAGCGCCGCAACCATTGCGGCCTTCGTTCTCAGCAAGTTCTGGATATCCTTCTCGGTAATATAGGTCGGCGGAATACCGTTCTTTTCATCACCTTTCGCAATTAAGTAGGCAGTGCGGCCGTTTATCGTGCGCCACCGGTCCGTTTTCTTTTCAAGGATAAACCGCCCGGTGCTATCAATTAATCCCGATAAGTAAAGCTGCGCGATGACATCGATAAGCCCGGAGCCGCACAGCCCGTAGGCCGGTGATTCTCCTATTGACTTATATGACGGCTCGAGCGTTGCCCGGTCGATTGCCACACGCTCGATGGCGCCTGGAGCGGCGCGACGCGCGCATTCGGCAACACCACCCTCAAGCGCCGGGCCCGCGGAACCCGCCAGCGCTAAAAGCCAATCCTTATTGCCCAGGATAACTTCTACGTTTGTACCTATATCGAGAAGCAGCGATATCTCTTCGGCCTGCGAGATGCCCGATGCAACGGCGCCGGAGATTAAATCCCCGCCAAAATAGCCGCCCACGCTCGGGAATACATAAACGGTCGCGTTAGGTAATACATCCAACCCCAGTTCTTTAGCGGAGAGACGTGGGACATGATTTATCACCGGCGTATACGGTTCAAACCGAATCGGTGACGGATCGATCCCTAGAAACGTATGCGTCATCGAGGTGTTTCCGGCGGCGCTTACCGCAGATATCCGGGTAGATGTAACACCCGAATCGGTGCAAACTCTTGCTATCAAACCGTTAATGGTGTCGATAAGGGCCGAGCGCAGCTCTTCGACGCCGCCCTGGCCCGCAAAATGAAGCCGTGTCAGCAAATCATCGCCGTACCGGACCTGTCCGCTTACATCGCCCTCGGCGGCTATAGTTTTACCGCTCGTTAAATCTACAAGCTCAACGGCGACGACCGTCGTGCCGATATCGATGGCGACCCCGAAATTCAACCCGGTGGTATCGCCGGCCTCAGTGGTAATCACGTTCAGGCGGTCTCCATCGGGCCACACTGTTACCGTTATCTTCCCGCCCGATGAGCGCACTACTTTGGAGGCCGTTTCAATAGTGCTTAACGGCCACTCAATAGAGCGAGTGCCCGTAACATCCTTTAATCCTGCACTGATGCGGTCGATGTCGCCTTTGTTGTTATCAAGGGAACTGGCGGGGACTTCCAGGTAATATTTAAGCGTTAGCATCGACATTATCTCTCAATCACTCTAAATCTTTCTTTTAGTCTTTCTTGGTCTCCGATGGCGTCATCGGCAGCCGTGCGCAGCGCCCTTATGCCGCCCGGCAATCCGAGGGCGAAGACCGCTGCGACGAGCGGCAGAAAGCTTATAATTATCATCGCACTCGATAATCCTATCATGGATGCGAGGTGACCGGTAGCGCCCACACCCAATCCGCCAAGGCCGAGACCGAATCCCAGCGCGAGGCTTGAAGCTATCGCTTTACTATCCGGGAATATCTCTTGCGCCGCCACGACGGTGACCGAAAACGGGGCCAATAGCGACGCGCCCGCCATGGCCAGAAAGACGCCCTTAAGGACGCCGCTTGAGAGCAGGAACATAAGCAGGAACGGTACGCTCAGCGCTAACGAGCCGGCAATAATCCGCTTGCGCCCAAGACGATCGGACAATGTCCCGCCCATTAACCCACCGATGGCCCCGGAAAACGTCAGAATAGAGAGAAAAGCCCCGGCGGCTATGGGAGAAAAACCCTGATCGTGCAGGAGCTTGGGGAGAAACGTAGTAAAGCTGAAGAAAGCGAACGACCTGAATGCCACCGTGCCGAGAAGGCTCGCAAATGAACCGGGGTTGGCCCGAACCATCTCCGAAAACGACCGGCTTGCCGTATGGCGCACGGCTTTAACCGCCGGGGCTTTAAAAAACAAAAGCACCGAGACCAGGATTCCGGGTATAGCAAGGAGCGGGGTGGATGAAAGCCCGAACCGGGATACAAGCCATACCGCCACAGGGGGCATTATCGCAAAGCCGATGTTTCCGCCCAGCACAAACACCGACATCATCCTGCCGCGCTTATGCCGCGCGACCGAACCGGCGGTCGATGAGGACGGCGGATGAAACGCCGCCACACCAAGCCCCGCCATAGCTATAGCGAACGCAAGAAGCGTATAGGAGTGGATTAATCCGATAGACGACATGAAGACCGAGGCGATAAGCGGCCCGAGAACGATCAAAAAGCGCCCGCCGATACGGTCGGTCAAAACTCCAAACGCAAGCTGCGCGAGCGATGATGTAACGGCGAAAACGGTTGCAAGCCATCCCACCTCGGAAATACTCAATCCCAGCGCCGGCATGATAAACGCCGGGAGCAGCGGTGGAAAGAGGCTCATATAAGAATCGTTTATGGTATGGCTTGCCGTAAGAAGGAACAGTGTAGAGTTGCTCGGCCCGCTACGTCCATCCGTTTCGTCAATTATATGCGCAGTTATATGAGTATCATGAGTATCACCCTCGTACACTATCCAATCCTCTCCGTGTTGGACAAACTACCGGACAAACTACCGGACAAACTACCGGACAAACTACTGTATAAATAATAGATGCAAATAATAGATAGTAGTATAGGTAGACTATTAAATCTTGTCCATGTTACAAATAGGATAAGAGCAGTGAAGAGCGACAACGACTAATTGTTATTCTTATAGCAAATAGCGAACGGCGATTAGATGTCATTCTTATAGCAAACAGTGAACAGCAATTAGTTGTCATTCTTATAGCAAACGGTGAACGGCGATTAGTTGCCATTCTGAAGGAGTGATTAGCAAATGGTAAACGGCGGTTAGTTGTTATTCTTATAGCAAATAGCGAACGGCGATTAGATGTCATTCTGAAGGAGCAAATAGCGATTAGCAAACGGCGATTGAAGGTGTCCTAAACTTAGTTGAAATTGAAATGGCTCCAGTCCATATGGTTTGATTAATGTGCAACCAATCAAGCCAAAAGCAAAGGAGCCGTTTATGAGTGTCTTACAACCAATCAGGAAACGCAAGTGCAAAACCAAACTACTCACCCACGAAGAAGTCAGGGTGGTTAATCGTGAAGATTATGAGGGATTTGAAATCGATACCAAGGTGGAGTTGATTAGATCGTTGATTCCCATTGCTCTGATGCATGTTTATGAAGTACTTGATGCTGAGGTTCAAGTGTTAGCCGGTAAGCGATATGGCCGCAAGCCAGATGAACCGGAAAAGATATATCGCCATGGCAGCAACAAGAGCAGTGTGCGCATGGCCGGACAAAAGGTGCCGATTCAAGTGCCACGTCTTAGAAAACCCGGTGGCGAGGTGTCTTTAACTTCCTATGCTGCACTAAACGGGACCGGCGATATTGATGAGACTCTACTAAAACGCGTCCTTTACGGAATATCTTGCCGCAACTATGAAACAGCGGCAGAAGCTATTCCGGGAGCTATCGGTTTGTCTGGCTCAACCGTATCTCGTAAGTTTAAAAAAGCAAGCGCAACCGAGCTAAAACGGTTGCAGGAGAGAACCTTTTATGATGAAGACATTGTCGCCCTGTTTTTAGACGGCAAAACGTTTGCCAAAGCAACCATGGTAATAGCCTTAGGGATCACGATAACTGGAGAGAAACGATTCTTGGGCTTTGTGGAGACAGATACGGAAAACGCCAAGGTGCTCACGCCTTTCTTGCGCTCGCTTATCGAGCGGGGTCTAGATGTATCCAGAGGGATTCTTGTCGTCGTCGACGGTTCCAAGGGTCTAAAGTCTGCTGTAAAAAAGGCTTTCGGTAGTAATGTAATCTTGCAGAGATGCCAGTGGCATAAAAGAGAAAACGTTCTGAGCTATCTGCCTAAGAATCAGCAGGATCTATGGCGAAAGAGACTTAGACTAGCATATGACCGCCCGACATACAAAGAGGCACATGCCGCTTTAAAAGAGCTTTTAATCGAGCTTGACGAAACAAACCAATCGGCAGCTTCAAGTCTTGCCGAGGGGTTAGAGGAAACCCTAACCCTTCACCGATTGGGCCTATACGGTATTTTGGGGCGTTCGTTTAAAACGACAAACTGCCTGGAATCTGTTAACAGCCTCGTAGAGGAGCGTTGCTCAAAAGTTGACTACTGGAAGAATTCCGGCCAACGCCAGCGGTGGCTAGCAACAGCCCTACTCGATATTGAGCCTCGGCTCTACAAGGTTAAGGGATACAGGCAGCTTCCTAAGCTTAGAGAGGCGCTTATGCGAGAGCTGAAGCTTGAGGTTAGAGGATCAGTGGATGACCAAATGCTAGTGAAGGCGGTAGTATAAATGAGCCATGGATGTTTCAACTAGAAATGGGATTGACTCTACTATTATTCACAGAATAGGTTTATTGGTTCAAAAGTTATTTTAGTACTAAAGCCAGCAGCTAATCCACCAGCAGCAAGAGGTATTATTCTCAAACCCTTCCTCTTGAGTCATTGCATCCCAAAGCATGCAATCTTGGTTAAGAGATTTCACGCCGTTCACCTCCCCCTGTTTAAATAGGAAAAGAACGAGATGATTAGGATTAGCGAAGGAAAAGCGTATACTGACTGATTTTAAGGCCTATGACCGGTTGGATATAGATGAGAAGTACAAATAGGAAAGTTTTTAAAGAAGTTCTTATTGCTGAAGGATAAACGCTAGGTGGCATCGGGCTTGTAATAAATTCTATCCTTTTTTCGAGTGCCGAGTGCCGATATGCAAAGCTTTCTACTGTGGTAGGCAGAAGCCGTTTTCTATTTGGCCCAGCATCCTTATGGAAGAGTGCTACATCAATTAAGGTATTGGCAATTACCTTAGGGGATACGCCCGTTTTTTCAAGTGCTATTCTATCGCACACCTTTTCTTTTTCTTCTTCAAGCGTACGGTAGCTTAGGCGAATTAGGGGATTGAAGAACATAACATCTCGCAGTATAAGTGCGAGCCAGCCGGTAAAACTATCTTTTCTCTTTATGTGTGCCAGCTCGTGGGCCAGCATTATTTCAAGTTGCTCTTCAGGAAAGGAATCAACCAAATCTCGCGATAACACTATTATCGGTGCCCTATAACCGACACTAAAGGGAACAAACTGGTAAATATTGGAAAATACGAGTTTAGGGGGGCTGCTACTTAGCTTACCGGTAAGGTTCCTAAGGCTGGCGTAAAGCTGCGGATACTCGGTTTCATCAACCTGCTCAGCTTTTCTAAATCCCTCAAAGAAAAGGAATAATTGCACCCATCTAGCTGCTAATAAAATCAGTATTATAGCTACAACTGCTTCGGTTGCTATAACCAGCGCGGAATGATCGTAGGTCATTGTATAAAGTTCATTTCGAGGTAGGGTAAAGAAGCCAAAGGGATCCGGCATTCGAAAGCCTATCATTAGGAATTTGTTCTTCGGTACATGTGCCGTCGTAGACGTGCTATCAATAAATACGATAAAAGCTTTAAATAGTGGCAGAAAGAGGAACATAAACCTTGTTGCGGGGTTTTTGACCCTGAATACCTTAAAGATTAAAAGCACGAAAAGGAGTGATGCCGCGGCATCAAAGATCGATGGAAGGATATGATTAAGCAGCAGTAATTCCCAGAGGAGCACAGCACACCCCTTCGTGTGTTATTTGCTATTTAATTCTTTTCTTAGCTCAAGCAGTTTTTCAACGTCCTCTTCTTTCTTCAGCTTTAGAAGATGTGAGATGAGGGGTGTCGCTACGCCGCCGAGTATCTTGTTGACAACGGTATCGACAATCAGTTTGGCCATTGTGTCCCTGCCTATGGCTGCCGAATAGACGTATGCCTTACCATTTTTGTTTTGCTTAAGCAGGCCTTTCTGGGCCATGTTGTTCATAGCCGCCATTACCGTTGTGTAAGGGATATACCCTTCCTCAAGCATGGTCTCATGAACCTCGCGCACCGTAATTTTCTTATACTGCCAAACAATGTTCATGATATCGGCTTCGAGCGTGCTGAGTCCGTTGATGCCTAGCTTCTTCGAGCGTTTCCTGGTTCTTGGCTCTCTTTCCATTTTCTTTCTCCTCTCGATAACTTTAGTGAGTCAATCCCATTTCTAGTTG
>Ga0210023_1000685_pt1 | contig 25467 bp, 22 predicted proteins | sample CryGeymeta201524_FD_183987 | JGI IMG/M metagenome (GOLD analysis project Ga0210023, IMG submission 183987) | Groundwater microbial communities from Crystal Geyser aquifers in Utah, USA - Crystal Geyser metaG 2015-24 (SPAdes) (version 2) | ecosystem: Environmental > Aquatic > Deep subsurface >... | reverse complement strand
ATTTCACGGGAGTGCATGCGGTCGTACAAGACCCCGATGGCCAGGAACATGGCGGCAGAAACAAAGCCGTGCGAAATCATCTGCACGATGCCACCAGCCATGCCGAGGCTGTTGAAAATAAAGAAGCCCAGCGTGACAAAGCCCATGTGTGCTACCGACGAGTACGCCACCAGCTTCTTCATGTCTTTTTGCACCATCGTGACCAAGCCAACGTAAATCACAGCAGCCAGCGACAGACCGATCATCAGTCCGGCCCATTCGTGCGATGCATCGGGCGCTATCGGTAGTGAGAAGCGCAGGAAACCATAGGCACCCAGCTTCAGCATGATGGCAGCCAACACTGCCGAGCCACCAGTTGGCGCTTCGACGTGCACGTCGGGTAACCAGGTATGGACCGGCCACATCGGAACTTTGACTGCAAACGCGGCAAGAAAAGCAAAAAAGAGCAAGGTTTGGGCGTCAGCCGCCAAAGGCAACTTTTGCCATAGAGCCAAAGCAAAACTGCCGCCTGACGTGAGGTAGAGGTAAATCAGCGCAACAAGCATCAGCAAGGAGCCAAGCAAGGTGTACAAGAAGAACTTGAAGGCCGCATAAATTTTGTTGGGCCCACCCCAGACACCGATGATCAGATACATCGGGATCAGCGTGGCTTCAAAGAATACATAGAACAACATGCCGTCAAGCGCACAGAACACGCCAATCATCAAGCCGCTCAGAATCAGGAAAGCACCCATGTACTGATTGACGCGGCTGGTGATCACTTCCCACCCAGCGATCACCACAATCACGTTGATAAAAGCAGTCAACAACACAAACCAGAGCGAAATCCCGTCGACACCCAGGTGGTAGTTGACATGGAAGCGTTCAATCCAGGGTGACAACTCGGTGAACTGCATCGATGCCGTTGTAACGTCAAATTGTGTGTACAACGGCAGGGTCACCAGCAAACTGACAACGGCACCGATCAATGCAATCCAACGAACAACCTGCGCCTGGTCGTCCCGACCCAGGGCAAGCAACACGACACCAAAGAGTACCGGTGTCCAGATAGCCAGGCTCAACAAACCCATTTTTATATTTCTCCTATTTGAGCCAAACGAAATACGTCATGAAAACGAACACGCCAAGCACCATGGTCAGGGCATAGTCATACAAGTAACCAGTCTGGACTTTGCGCACCGCACCAGAAACCCAGCCCACAATACGCCACGATCCGTTGACCACAGCACCATCAATTACCGCTTGGTCGCCGCCTTTCCAGAGCACGACGCCCAAACCGCGCGCAGCCGGAGCCAACACGTTTTCATTGAACCAATCCATGTAGTATTTGTTTTCCAGCAGCGTGTGCACGGGTTTGAACATCCGCTGGATCGCTGCTGGCAAGGCCGGGTTGACCATGTACATGTAGTACGACAAAGCCACCCCGGACAGAGCCAGCCAGAAGGGTGCCGACAGAAAGCCGTGCAGCGCAAGCTGTACAGGTCCATGGAATTCTTCACGGAGGAACTCCATTGCCTTGTGAATTTCAGGATTCACAAAAATTGCACTGTTGAAAAACTCGCCGAACAGCATCGGGCCGATCGTCATGTAACCAATCAAGACCGACGGAATCGCCAGCATCACCAGTGGTACCGTGACCACCCACGGCGACTCGTGAGGCTTGTGGACAGCACCGTGGTCGCCGTGTCCGTGACCACGGTGAGCGTCGGGATTCTGGTCAAACCGCTCTTTGCCATGGAACACCAGAAAATACAGACGGAAGGAGTAAAACGCAGTCACAAATACACCTGCCATGACGGCGAAATAAGCAAAACCCGCAGCCGGCAGGGTGCTGTTGTGCACCGCCATGATGATTTCGTCTTTGGAGTAAAAACCGGAGAAAAAAGGCGTGCCAATCAATGCCAGTGAACCCACCAGCGACGTGATCCAGGTAATCGGCATGTACTTACGCAGACCGCCCATCCAACGGATATCCTGGTTGTGGTGCACGCCCATGATGACCGAGCCCGCAGCCAGGAACAGCAAAGCCTTGAAGAACGCATGGGTCATCAGGTGGAAAACGGCAACCGAGTAGGCCGAAGCGCCTAGCGCCACGGTCATATAGCCCAACTGGGACAAGGTCGAATAGGCAACCACCCGCTTGATGTCGTTTTGTATGATGCCCAGGAAGCCCATGAACAGCGCAGTAATACCGCCAATGATCAACACAAAGTTGAGCGCAGTTTCACTGAGTTCAAACAGTGGCGACATCCGTGCCACCATGAAAATTCCGGCCGTCACCATGGTCGCGGCGTGAATCAGTGCCGAGATAGGTGTTGGGCCTTCCATCGAATCGGGCAACCAGACGTGCAAGGGAAACTGGGCGGATTTACCCATGGCACCGATAAACAGGCAAATGCAAATGACACTGATTAGCATCCAGTTGGTACCGGGCAGCATGATCGACGACAACGAGGTCGCTTGGGCAAAGGTCTCGGAATAGTTGAGCGTGCCGGTATAAGCCGCCAGCAGGCCAATGCCCAGGATAAAGCCAAAGTCACCCACCCGGTTTACCAAAAATGCCTTCATGTTGGCAAAAATCGCACTCGGCTTGTTAAACCAGAAGCCAATCAGCAGGTAAGAGACCAGCCCCACAGCTTCCCAGCCAAAGAACAGTTGCAACATGTTGTTGCTCATGACGAGCATCAGCATGGAGAAGGTGAACAAGGAAATGTAGGCAAAGAAGCGGTTGTAGCCCTCATCTTCTTCCATGTAGCCTATCGTGTAAATGTGGACCATCAGCGAGACAAAAGTCACCACGCACATCATCATGGCCGTCAAGCCGTCGACCATGAAGCCGACTTCCATCTTCAGGCCGCCGACAACCATCCATGTGTAAACAGTTTCATTGAAACTGGCGCCGTCCGCAACAACGCTCTTGAGCGTCACGGCGGACAGAATGAACGCCACCAGCACACCCAAAATGGCCAGTGTGTGCGACGCACGCCGTCCCAACATGTTGCCACCAAACTTGGTACCCAGTATGCCGGCGCCAATTGCACCGACCAGAGGAGCCAATGGCACCGCCAGCAAAGTTGAGGTTGAAAGGGTTTGACTCATTTGCTGTTATCCCTTCAACGAATCGAGTTCGTCAACATTGATGTTGGACTTGTTTCGGAACAACAAGACCAAGATGGCCAGACCGATTGCCGACTCGGCAGCGGCAACCGTCAAAATGAAAAACACAAAAATCTGACCGTGCAAGTCGCCCAGGTAATGGGAGAAAGCAACAAAGTTAGTATTGACCGCCAGCAACATCAACTCGATGGCCATCAGCAGAACGATCAGGTTTTTCCGGTTCAGGAAAATACCCCCAACCGAGAGCGCAAACAGCATGGCGCCCAACGACAGAAAATGACCCAAGGTGAGCGTCATGCTTTGTTCTCCGCAGAAGTCTCAGTAGCTGTCTCAACCACCAGTGCCGGTTGCGTTGGTGCCACTTTCAACACGACCAACCGGTCTTTGGCCTTGACCCGAACCTGGTCGTCCGGTTTGACTGCCTTGCTGTCTTTGCGCTCACGCAGTGTCAACGCGATGGCAGCAATCATGCCCACCAGCAGGATGGCCGCAGCAACTTCCAGCGGGTAGATGTAATGGGTGTACAACAACTTGCCAAGTTCACGGGTGTTTGACGCACCCGCGGCGACGTTGTTCACCGTTGCCGGGTCGTCGGTCACACGAAAGCCGCCCATCAACACCGCTGACATCTCGAAAATAATAAACACACCCACCACCGCCGCAATCGGAAAATGCCTCCAGAAACCTTGGCGCACGCTCTCCAAATTGATGTCGAGCATCATCACGACAAAAAGGAACAAGACCATCACCGCGCCGACATAAACCAATATCAGCGACAGAGACAAGAACTCGGCCTTGAGCAGCATCCAGATCAACGCTGCCTGGAAAAAAGTCAACACCAAAAACAAGACAGCGTGGACCGGATTGCGCGCTGTAATGACGCGAAACGCCGCAAACAGCAAAATAGCCGAGAAGAAATAAAAGAGACCGCTTGTGACACTCATGATTCAGATTCTTTCGTAAGGCGGGTCAGCGGTATTTGGCGTCAGCCTGTTTGTCGGCGGCAATCTGCGCCTCGTAGCGATCGCCAACAGCCAGCAACATTTCTTTCGTGAAATACAAATCGCTGCGCTTTTCCCCGTGGTACTCGAGGATGTTGGTCTCAACGATGGAATCGACAGGGCAACTTTCTTCACAAAAGCCACAGAAAATGCACTTGTTAAGGTCAATGTCGTAGCGGGTGGTACGCCGCGAGCCGTCAGCACGGACGTCCGACTCAATGGTGATCGCCATGGCTGGGCAAACGGCCTCACACAACTTGCAGGCAATGCAACGCTCTTCCCCGTTTTCGTACCGGCGCAGCGCGTGCAACCCGCGAAAGCGCGGCGACAACGGTGTTTTTTCTTCGGGGTACTCCAGGGTAATCTTACTTTTAAAGGCATACCGACCGGTCAGCCGCATGCCTTTGAGCAGCTCAAGCAAGAAGAAGCTCGAAAGAAAGTCTTTCAACGAGAAAGCGCTCACCTCGGCAACTCCGGCAGAATTCAAATTTGGATTAGACATAAGCGACTCGCATTACTTCCAGATGTTCCAGGGGGTCTGCATCCACACGCCAATCAGAACCAACCAGACCAAGGTCACCGGAATAAATATCTTCCAGCCCAGACGCATGATCTGGTCGTAACGGAATCGGGGAAAAGTCACCCGGACCCAGATGAACGTTGTCATGACGGCAAAGGTCTTCAGACCCAACCAGATCCAACCCGGAATCGCATTGAAAAATGCACTGTCAATCGGCGACAGCCAACCGCCCAGAAACATCGTCGTGACCAGAATCGAAACCAGCCAGATATTGGCGTACTCGGCCATCTGGAACATGGCCCAGGACATGCCTGAATACTCCACCATATGACCGGCCACGATTTCAGATTCACCCTCAATCACGTCAAACGGCGTCCGGTTGGTTTCAGCCAGACCCGAAACAAAATACACCACCATGATCGGGAGCAAGGGCAGCCAGTTCCAGGACAGGAAGTTCAGTCCCTTCTGCGCAAAGTAGCCCTGGTTCTGCCCCATCACAATATCGGTCATGTTCAAGCTGGCGGAAACCATCAAGACAACCAGGAAGCAAAAGCCCATGGCGATCTCGTAGCTCACCATCTGTGCCGAAGCACGGAGCGCGCCCAAAAACGCATATTTGGAATTGGATGACCAACCTGAAATGATGACGCCGTAGACTTCCATCGAGGCAATCGCCATCAAAAACAGCAAACCGGCGTTGACATTGGCAACGGCGACCTCGGGGCCAAACGGCACCACCGCCCAAGCTGCCAAAGCAGGCGCTACCGTCAGCACCGGGCCAATAAAAAACAAGGCTTTGTCCGACGCCGCGGGACGAACAATTTCCTTGGTCATCAATTTCAGCGCATCCGCAATAGGCTGCAACAAACCCCAGGGACCAACACGGTTGGGCCCCAAGCGAATCTGAACCCAGCCAAGCAACTTGCGTTCCCACAGTGTCGCGTAGGTCACCGCGCCCAAAACAATCATCAAAACGACCGTGACCTTGAGCAAGGCCCAGATCAGTGGCCAAGCCATTTCAGACCACCAAGATGCAGCCAGCAGCCCCTGACCGAAAGAAAAAAGCCAGTCGCTCATGCCGCCACCTCCGTTTGACCAGCGACACGTGCGTCCGCGGTCTGTTGCAACGACGCAGCCCGACGCACCAGGCCGTCAAGTTGATAGATTGACGCCACACAGGGCTCGGTACAAGCCAACCGATCGGCCTCCCCCGTTGCATTGGCGTTGCTCAGGCGGCCTGCATCAACCGCTGCAACAGTTGCACCTGGCGGTAAATCCAGCGCCTGACCTAACACGTCAAGGGAGGAATCAAAACCAAAACCTGGCAGTCCAAGAATATCGGCCAGAGCGCGCAACACCTTCCACGCTGGGCGTGCTTCGCCCAGTGGTTTCACCACCGCGTGGAAGCTCTGGAGGCGGCCTTCGGCATTGACAAAGGAACCCGATGTTTCCGTAAACGGCGCAATCGGTAACAACACATCGCTGAACGCCATGTTGGTCTTGAAGGGGGTCAACGACACCACCATTTCCGATTGGCCCAAGGCATCGACAGTTGCTACACCGGCAGCAGAGTCCCACTGTGGCTCGGTGTTAAGCAGGATCGTGGCCTTCAAGGCACCGGCCAACATGCGCCCGGCGTGTAAGCCACCCGAGCCAGGCAACGCACCCACCAGCTGGGCGCCCACCGTATTGGCTGCCTCTGTCAGGTAGCCCACGCTGGCACCACTGTGCGCGCCAATCCAGTTCGCCAGTGCAAGCAGTTGTGCAGCCAACGGATGGTGCGCTGCACCGTTACCCAGCAGCACGGCTTTCTGCTCACCAGCAAGCAAGGATTGCGCAATTTTCAAAGCTGCATCCGTGACCACCGCCGCCTGCGGTGCGGTCACACCTTTTTCCTGCGCAACGGCGGCGGCAATCGAGGCCAGACAACCCACCCATTCGGTGGCCGACAAAACCGTGGCACTGGCCAACGGCATGGCCCATTGCGGCGTCGCCGAAGCAACAGCATGCACGGAACAGCCATTGCGCGCGGCCTGGCGGATACGTTGGGCAAACAGGGGATGGTCCTTGCGCAGGTTGGAACCCACAACCAGCACCGATTGCAATGTCGACAAACCCGCAATCGGCATACCAAGCCAACGCGCACCGGGTTGGGAGCGACCAAACTCGGCGTTGCGCAACCGGTAATCGATGTTTTCACTGCCCAGTCCGCGCACCAAAGCACCGGCCAGGTACAACTCTTCGACGGTGCTGTGCGGGCTCACCAGCGCGCCGATGGCACTGGCACCGTGCTCGGACTTGATGTTGCGTAAACCGTGGGCGACATACTCCAGAGCAGTTTTCCAATCCACTTCGTTCCAGATGCCGCCCTGCTTGATCATCGGTTTGATCAGGCGATCGTCAGCGTTCAGCGCCTCGTAGGAAAAGCGATCACGATCGGCAATCCAGCATTCGTTCACCGCTTCATTTTCAAATGGCACCACACGCATCACCCGGTTGTTCTTGACCTGGACAATCAGGTTGGCGCCGGTGGAATCATGCGGACTGATCGACTTGCGGCGTGACAACTCCCAGGTGCGGGCGCTGTAGCGGAACGGCTTGCTGGTAAGCGCGCCGACCGGGCAAATGTCTATCATGTTGCCCGACAATTCAGAGTCGACCGTCTGCCCAACAAAGGCCTCAATCTCAGAATGCTCGCCGCGCTGGGACATGCCGAGTTCCATCACACCGGCAATCTCCTGGCCGAAGCGCACGCAGCGCGTGCAATGGATACAACGCGTCATTTCCTGCATGGAAATCAGGGGGCCAACATCTTTGACCTTGACCACCCGCTTTTCTTCTTCGTAACGCGACTTGACACCGCCATAGCCCACCGCCAGGTCCTGCAACTGGCATTCGCCACCTTGGTCGCAGATCGGACAGTCCAGAGGGTGATTGATGAGCAGGAACTCCATCACAGACTGCTGCGCCTTGACTGCCTTGTCGGTCTTGGTGCGCACCACCATGCCTTGCGTCACCGAGGTGGCGCAGGCGGGCATGGGCTTGGGCATTTTCTCTATGTCCACCAGACACATCCGGCAGTTGGCGGCAATGCTGAGCTTCTTGTGATAGCAAAAATGCGGAATGTAGGTGCCCGCTTTTTCGGCGGCGTGCATCACCGTACTGCCTTCAGCAATACCTACTTTTTTCCCGTCGAGTTCAATTTCAATCATCTGGGGCTCGCTCAAACGTAAGCTGGAACCATGCAGGTCTTGTGCACCACGTGGTATTCAAATTCAGGCATGAAATGCCTGAGCATGGCACGCACTGGCATGGCTGCTGCATCACCCAGAGCGCAGATCGTGCGACCCTGAATGTTCTCGGCAACAGAGTTCAACAACTCCATATCTGCAGGCTTGCCGTGACCGGTTTCAATGCGATCGACAACGCGTGACAACCAGCCCGTGCCCTCGCGACAGGGCGTACATTGGCCGCACGATTCATGCATGTAGAAATAACTCAGCCGCTGCAGACTCTTGACCATGCAACGGGAGTCGTCCATCACGATTACCGCACCCGACCCCAACATCGAGCCGGCCTTGGCAATCGAGTCGTAATCCATCGTGCAGTCCATGATGATGTCTGCGGGCAGTACCGGCGAAGATGATCCACCCGGGATCACGGCCTTGAGCTGGCGCCCCTTGCGCACACCCCCAGCGAGTTCCAGCAACCTGGCAAAGGGTGTGCCCATCGGCACTTCGTAATTGCCCGGCAACTCAACGTCACCACTCACTGAATAAATCTTGGTGCCACCATTGTTGGGCTTGCCACAAGCCACGTAAGCCGGGCCACCATTGCGGATGATCCAGGGCACAGCTGCAAACGTTTCGGTGTTGTTGATGGTCGTCGGTTTGCCATACAGACCGAAGCTGGCTGGAAACGGTGGCTTGAACCGCGGCTGCCCTTTTTTACCTTCAAGGGACTCCAGCAAACCGGTTTCTTCGCCGCAAATATAGGCGCCAAAGCCATGCGCTGCGTGCAGTTGAAAGTTGTAGCCACTGCCAAGGATGTTGTCACCCAGATACCCCGCGGCACGCGCTTCGTCAAGCGCTTCTTCGAAGCGCTGATAGGTGTGGAAAATCTCGCCGTGAATGTAGTTGTAGCCAACGGCGATGCCCATGGCATAGGCAGCAATGATCATGCCTTCAATCACGATATGCGGATTGAATTCCATGATGTCACGGTCTTTGCATGTGCCGGGCTCACCCTCATCGGAATTGCAGACCAGGTATTTTGGCCCGGGGAATTGACGCGGCATGAAACTCCACTTCAACCCGGTTGGGAAGCCAGCGCCGCCACGCCCACGCAACGACGATTCCTTGACAACGGCAATCACCTGATCTGGCGTCATCGTAGGCGCACCGCCCTGCCCCAGCACCTGACGCAAGGCTTGGTAGCCACCCCGCGCCTCGTAATCCTTCAGACGCCAATTGGCTCCATTGAGGTCAGCAAGAATCTGGGGATTGATATGGCGGTTGTGGAAGCAGGTCTGTACACCTGTCGCCTGAAACTGCGCCAGCAAGCTCTCTGAGTTCATGCCTTGCCCTCCAGAGCACGCAATCCGTTGACCAACTGGTCGAGCTTGTCGTCACTCATAAAACTGCACATGTTCGTGTCGTTCACGAGCATCACCGGCGCATCGGCACAAGCGCCCAGACACTCGCACTCCTGCAGGGTAAAGAGGCCATCAGCGGTTGTCTGATTGTTGTCAACGCCCAACTTATCTTTCAGGTAAGCCATCGCCCTAGCACCATTGCGCAACTGGCAAGGCAGGTTGGTGCAGACATTGAGCTTGTACTTGCCCACCGGGCGCTGGTTGTACATGTTGTAGAAGCTGGTCACCTCGTGCACCGCCATCGGCGCCATGCCAAGGTAGTCCGCCACAAACTTTTCGCTCTCTCTGCTGACCCAGCCATGCTCTTGCTGCACGATCCGCAGACACGCCATCACCGCCGATTGCCGCTGGTCAGCGGGGTACTTGGCGACCTCTTTGGCAAACGCCGCCTTGGATTTTTCAGAAATCATCTGTCAACTTCCCCAAACACGATGTCCATCGTTCCAATGATCGCCACCGCGTCGGCAATCATGTGACCCTTGCCCATTTCGTTGAGCGCCGCCAAGTGGACGAAGGCAGGTGGACGAATCTTCATGCGGTAAGGCTTGTTGGCGCCGTCGCTGATCAGGTAAATGCCAAATTCACCCTTGGGATGCTCAATCGCCGCGTAGGCCTCGCCTTCTGGCACCGCAAAGCCTTCGGTGAACAGCTTGAAATGGTGAATCAACTCTTCCATGTTGGTTTTCATGGACTCGCGATTTGGCGGCGCAACCTTGTGGTTATCGGTGATAACCGGCCCCGGGTTGGCACGCAGCCAGTCAACGCACTGTTTGATGATGCGGTTGGCTTGTTTCATCTCTTCCATGCGCACCAGATAACGATCGTAGGTATCACCGGTCTTGCCCACCGGAATGTCAAAGTCGAGCTGGTCATAAACCTCATAGGGTTGAGACTTGCGCAAGTCCCACGCCACACCCGAGCCACGCAGCATCGGGCCGGTGAAGCCAAGATTGAGGGCACGCTCAGGTGTCACTACGCCAATGCCCACCGTACGCTGTTTCCATATCCGGTTTTCGGTCAGCAGCGTGTGGTACTCGTCCAGGTGCGTCGGAAAACGCCGGGTAAAGTCTTCAATAAAGTCGAGCACGCTGCCACCGCGGTTGCGGTTGAGTTCTTCGGTTGACTTGGCACTGCGAATCTTGTTGGGCTTGTGGCGCGGCATGGCATCGGGCAAATCGCGGTAGACACCCCCCGGACGGAAATAAGCCGCGTGCATGCGCGCGCCGCTGACCGCCTCATACACGTCAAACAAATCTTCGCGTTCACGAAAGGCGTAAAGCATCACCGTCATGGCGCCGCAGTCGATCGCGTGCGCACCCACCCACAGCAAGTGATTCAGCAAACGTGTGATCTCGGCAAACATCACCCGGATGTATTGGGCGCGCACCGGCACGTCGATACCAAGCATTTTTTCAACGGCCAGGCAATATGCTTGCTCGTTGCACATCATCGACATGTAATCGAGCCGATCCATGTACGGAAGCGTCTGCAAGAAGGTCTTGCTTTCAGCCAGCTTTTCAGTCGCACGATGCAACAGACCGATATGCGGATCAGCACGCTGGATGACCTCGCCGTCGAGTTCAAGCACAAGCCGCAACACGCCGTGCGCAGCCGGGTGTTGCGGTCCAAAGTTTAGGGTGTAGTTCTTTATCTCAGCCATGACTTACCTTGCTTACTGCAGGCCCCCATAGTTCTCTTCACGAATGATGCGCGGCGTGATTTCACGCGGCTCGATCGTGACAGGCTGGTAAACCACACGCTTCTGTTCTGCGTCGTAACGCATTTCAACGTGCCCCAGCATCGGAAAGTCTTTGCGAAACGGGTGCCCGATAAAGCCGTAGTCGGTGAGGATGCGACGCAAGTCCTCGTGGCCTTCAAAGACAATGCCAAACAGGTCAAACGCTTCGCGCTCAAACCAGTTGGCCGCGCTCCAGATGTCGCAAACGGAAGGCAAACTTGGTGCAACGTCGTCGGGCAAGAACACCTTCAGGCGTACACGCTGGTTAAGTGACACCGACAACAAATGCAGGACAACGCAAAACCGCGAACCCTCCCACGAACTGTTCTTGTAGGTGGAGTAGTCGACACCACAGAGGTCGATCAACTGCTCGAACTGGCAATCGGCATGATCGCGCAGCAGCAAAACCGCCTTGATGTAGTTTTCAGCCTTGACAACAATCGTCAATTCACCCAGACGCACTGAACTGCTCTCAAGTAGCGCACCCAGGGCCTTGTCGACTTGTTCTTTCAGAACCAAAGGATTGATGGCGTGTACGGTCATGTCTTGGGCCTTCAGGTGCGTGCAATGGTTTGCGTGCGGCGGATCTTGCTCTGCAACTGAAGGATGCCGTAAACAAGTGCCTCAGCAGTGGGTGGACATCCCGGCACATAGACGTCAACCGGGACAATGCGATCGCAGCCCCGTACCACCGAATAGCTGTAGTGGTAGTAACCGCCACCGTTGGCGCAAGACCCCATGCTGATCACCCAGCGCGGCTCGGCCATTTGGTCATAGACCTTGCGAAACGCCGGTGCCATCTTGTTGGTGAGCGTACCGGCCACAATGATCAAGTCGGACTGACGCGGACTCGGGCGGAACACTTCGGCACCGAAACGGCTGATGTCGTAGCGGGCTGCAGCCGCGTGCATCATCTCGACGGCGCAGCACGCCAGGCCAAATGTCATTGGCCAGACCGAGCCGGTCTTGGCCCAGTTCACCACCGCGTCGTAGCTGGTGGTGACAAAGCCCTTGTTGAGTACACCTTCGATCATCGCCTTACTCCCAATCCAGAGCGCCCTTGAGCCACATGTAAACAAAGCCTATGGTCAGGATGGTCACAAACTCAAGACCAACCAAAAACCCGTACAGACCCAATTCCTTCAAGGTCACAGCCCAAGGAAACAGCAAGGCAGTTTCCAGGTCAAACAAGATAAAAAGGATGGCGATCAGGTAGTAGCGCACGTCGAACTTCATGCGCGCATCACCGAAGGCTTCAAAGCCGCATTCGTAGGCAGAATTCTTGGCAGCGTAGGGACGATTGGGACCGAGGATGAAGCCAATGATCTGAGGCATCACACCGACAGTAATGCCAATCACGATGAAAAGAATCACTGGCAAGTATTGATCAATGTTCATCTGGCGAGTTTGACTCATTGGACAGTTTGAAGTATTGACATACATCAAACTGAAACTTACTTGGTGCCGTCGGCGAGACTCGAACTCGCACAGCTTTCGCCACTACCACCTCAAGATAGCGTGTCTACCAATTTCACCACGACGGCTGGGTCTTGTTTGCCTCACGTCACCGATAAAAATCAACCAAATCGGTGACCGATAAAGCAACGCAGAGTTTACCCCGGATTCCTCACCATTCCTGCAGGAATGGCCGCAAGCAGATCACAATTATTTGGTTGGAATCTGCGCTGCGCCAGACGCGGCCACAGCCGGCGCAACCGGAGTCGGTACCGGCGCAACCAGCGCGGCATTCTCAAGCACGCTGCCCGATGCAGGTGCCGTACGAATTGAACCAAAATAGGCCAACGCCAAAGTGCTGGCAAAAAAGATAGTAGCCAACACCGCCGTGGTACGCGACAGGAAGTTCGCGCTGCCACTGGCGCCAAACAGGCTGCCCGATCCGCCGCTACCAAAAGCTGCGCCCATGTCTGCGCCCTTGCCGTGCTGCACCAGAATCAGACCCACCATGACGAGTGCAGAAATCAACTGTACCGCCAGCAAAATTGTCAAAATTACATTCATGCTTCACTCCATAATTTATAGCTACTAGCGCTCGCTGTTTAAGCAGCAGCGGCAATAATCGTTAAAAAATCAGCCGCCTTCAGGGCAGCGCCGCCAATTAGGCCACCGTCAATATCGGGCTGGTCCAATAGCGAGGCCGCGTTGGCGGCGTTCATGCTGCCACCGTAGAGCAGTTTGATGCGATCGGCGCTGGGCGAAGCCGCCTTCAACTGGGCTCGCAACACGGCGTGCACTTGCTGTGCTTGCTCCGGGCTGGCCGTCTTGCCAGTGCCAATCGCCCAAACGGGCTCGTAGGCGACAACGATCTCGCTGACGCAATGACCATTGGTGTGGATAACGGCCGCCAGCTGACGCTTGACGACCTCGTCCGTCTCGCCAGCCTCACGCTCGGCCAGCGTCTCACCAACGCAGACGATCGGCGTAATGCCGCAGCTCAGGGCGCGCTGCGCCTTGGTCGCAACCAACTCGTCGCTCTCGCCATGGTATTGACGTCGTTCAGAGTGACCAACGATGACATAGCGCACCGCAAAATCCTTCAGCATTGCGACAGAAATTTCGCCGGTAAAAGCGCCCCCCTCATGGGCAGAGACATCCTGTGCCGCCAAATCGATCGCGCTGCCCGCCAACAGGGACTGGCACTGGGCCAGATAAGCCGACGGCACGGCGACCGCCACCAGACAAGGCGCTTGACCCAAACCCGCCAACACGCTTTTGAGAAGTAGTTCATTGGCGGCTAGGCTGCCGTTCATCTTCCAGTTGCCTGCAATGAGTTTTTTCTTCATGCTGTTTCCCAGGTCAAAACTATTTTTCCAACATGCGCATTGGACTCCATCAGCGCATGCGCTTGTGCAGCCTCCGCGGCGACAAACGTGGCGTAAATCACCGGTTTGATGCGCTTGGCTTCCAGCAGCGGCCAGACCCGCTGCAAGCAAGCCTTGGCAATAGCCGCCTTGAACGCTACCGGCCTTGGCCGCAGCGTCGACCCCGTCACCGTCAAGCGTTTGCGCAATACCAGACCGGCATTGAACTCGCTTTGCACGCCGCCCTGCACCGCGATGATGACCAGCCGACCATCTTCCTTCAGGCACGGTACTTCGCGCGCCACATAGCCGCCAGCAACCATATCCAGAATCACATCCACGCCGTGCCCACCAGTCAAACGGGCAATTTCGACGGCAAAGTTCTGCACTTTGTAATTGACAGCAGCATCCGCACCCAACGCAACGCAGGCCGCGCATTTTTCATCGCTCCCAGCAGTCACATAGACGATTGCACCAAAAGCTTTTGCCAACTGAATGGCGGTGACTCCGATGCCACTGGCGCCGCCCTGGATCAACACCGACTCACCCGGCTGCAAATGCGCCCGGTCCATCAGGTTGCTCCAGACGGTAAAGAATGTCTCGGGCAGGCTGGCTGCTTCCACATCACTCAAGCCAGCAGGCACCGGCAAGCATTGCCCGATGGGCGCAAGGCAGTACTGCGCATAGCCGCCACCTGCTACCAGCGCACAGACCCGGTCACCCAGCTTGAAACCAGCCGCCGCCAGCTCGGTGGCATCGCCCTGGTCAATCACGCCCCCCACTTCAAGCCCCGGAATATCCGACGCACCAGGCGGCACCGGGTAATGGCCCAGGCGCTGCAACACATCGGGCCGATTGACACCACTGGCGTGCACGCGAATGCGCAACTCGCCCGCGCCGGGCACCGGTTGTGGGCGTTCACACGCTCGCAACACCTCGGGCGCACCGTAGGCAGTGATCTCAATGGCTTTCATGGTCATTTTGGCTTCTAGCCCTTATGCTGAAAGCGACAAGTGCTATTGATTCAATACCAAATCAGGCGCGGTTGTCAGCCCCTGCTTGCGCCGGACGCTCCAGCAGTGCCTTCATCGACAGCTTGACGCGACCTTTTTCGTCGGTCTCCAGCACCTTGACCTTGACGATCTGGCCTTCGGACAAATAATCGGTGACCTTCTCAACGCGCTCATGGGCGATCTGACTGATGTGCAGCAAACCATCCTTGCCGGGCAACAAATTGATCAACGCACCAAAATCGAGAATCTTCACAACCGGGCCTTCGTAGACCTTGCCAATTTCCACCTCGGCAGTGATCTGCTCAATGCGGCGTTTGGCTTCTTCGGCCTTGGCCGGGTCTGCCGAGGCAATCGTGATGGTGCCGTCTTCATCGATGTTGATTTGCGTACCGGTTTCTTCGGTCAGCGCACGAATCACCGAACCGCCCTTACCGATCACGTCACGAATCTTCTCGGGGTTGATCTTCATGGTGAACAAGCGCGGTGCAAACGTGGACACTTCAGTCTTGGCAGCGCCCATGGCTTCCACCATCTTGCCCAGGATGTGCATGCGCGCTTCTTTGGCTTGTGCCAGCGCCACTTGCATGATTTCCTTGGTGATGCCCTGGATTTTGATGTCCATTTGCAGCGCGGTGATGCCGTTGCTGGTACCAGCCACCTTGAAGTCCATGTCACCCAGGTGGTCTTCATCGCCCAAAATGTCGGTGAGCACCGCAAAGCGGTTGTCTTCCTTGATCAGGCCCATGGCAATACCGGCCACATGCGCTTTCAAAGGTACGCCTGCATCCATCAGGCTGAGGCAACCACCACACACCGAAGCCATGGATGAAGAACCATTGGACTCGGTCACCTCAGACACCACGCGCATCGTGTAGGGAAAGTCTTCTTTGTTAGGCAACACGGCAACGAGTGCACGCTTGGCTAACCGACCATGACCAATTTCACGGCGCTTGGGTGTGCCAACACGGCCGGTTTCACCGGTCGCAAAGGGAGGCATGTTGTAGTGCAGCATGAAGCGGTCTTCATAGTCACCGCTCAAGGCATCAATGCGTTGTGCATCGCGCTCGGTTCCCAGGGTGGTCACCACCAGAGCCTGGGTTTCACCACGGGTGAACAGAGCCGAGCCGTGGGTACGGGGCAGCACGCTGTTACGGATTTCGATGGGACGCACAGTACGGGTGTCGCGGCCATCAATGCGCGGTTCACCCGCCAGAATCTGCCCGCGCACCAAGCGTGCTTCAATGTCAAACAACAGGCCTTCCACCTTGACCGAATCAAAGGCAACGCCTTGTTCTTTCAGGCCAGCCATCACGTCCGCGTAGGCGGCGCGGCAGGCTTGGGTGCGGGCTTGCTTGTTGCGGATTTGGTAGGCAGCGGTCAGCTTGTCGTTGGCCAGCGCACCCACTTGCGCAATCAGGTCTTCATCACGGGCTGGTGCTTTCCAGTCCCAGGCCGATTTGCCGGCATCACGCACCAGTTCATGGATCGCGTTGATGGCAATCGCGCCCTGCGCATGGCCAAACACCACCGCACCCAACATGATTTCTTCAGACAGTTGATCGGCTTCCGATTCGACCATCAGCACGGCCGTTTCGGTACCCGCCACCACCAGATCCATCTGGCTGGATTTGCGCTGGGTTTGGCCCGGGTTGAGCACGTATTCGCCGTTGATGTAACCCACGCGGGCGGCACCAACCGGGCCACTGAATGGCACGCCGCTGACCGACAAGGCGGCGCTGACGGCAATCATGGCGGCAATGTCGGCATCCACCTCGGGGTTGAGCGACAGGGTGTGCACCACCACATGCACTTCATTGAAGAAACCTTCAGGAAACAGCGGGCGAATCGGGCGGTCGATCAAACGGCTGGTCAGGGTTTCAAACTCGCTGGGGCGGCCTTCGCGCTTGAAAAAGCTGCCCGGAATCTTGCCGGCAGCGTATGACTTTTCGAGGTAGTCCACGGTCAGCGGAAAGAAATCCTGGCCCGCTTTGCCTTCAGTCTTGGCCACCACGGTGGCCAGCACCACGGTACCGTCCATATCGAGCTTGACCGCACCACTGGCCTGGCGAGCGATTTCGCCGGTTTCCATGGTCACTGTGTTTTGACCCCATTGGAAGGTCTTGGTTACTTTTTTGAACATCGTCATTTAGATTTCTCCTGTGAATTTGGGGGATATTGGCCACCCCACCGAAGCCCAGAGGCCGCAACACAGAACACGATGCCATTCCAGAGTCTGCCCCGCTTGAGGCGCAGCAGGCTTTGGAATGACACAGCTTCGCTAGTGTTTTTGCAGTCTCCGAAGTAAAAAACGCCTGAGCTAGTAACCTAACTCAGGCGCTCATCATTTTTTGCGACCAATTACTTACGCAGACCCAGTTTGGCGATCAGCGCCACATAACGGTCAGCGTCTTTACCCTTGAGGTAGTCGAGCAGCTTGCGACGACGGCTCACCATGCGCAGCAGGCCGCGGCGGCCGTGGTGGTCTTTGGCGTGGGTTTTGAAGTGCGGCATCAATTCATTGATGCGGGCGGTGAGCAGTGCCACCTGAACTTCGGGACTACCGGTGTCACCGGCGGAACGGGCGTTGTCTTTGACAACAGCGGCTTTAATGCTGGATGCAATCATGAAATTTCCTTTGAAAAACAACTTGCGTCAGGCGCTGGAACTGCCCCTGACGTGCGAGTCTGCAAAATTAGCAGAGCGGCAGATTATAGCCCGGCCCCTTCGGGACGCTGCATCTTGCAGGTGGTGGGCTGTTGAGCTTCAACGGCAGCAATGGTTTTGATCACCCGAAAGCCGTAGCCCGAGCCCTCCACATCGAATGCAACACCCACGTCACCCTGACGTGCCATCACCCCTACCACCAAAGGCTGCTGAAACTGGTGGTCGACCGCGCGCATGCTGCCGGTTTGGGCAAAAAAAGTGACCTTGGCTCGCTCCAGCTGGGCGGCAACAGCTATTGAATCGATAGTTCCAGCCGCTTCAATGGCCTGCACCAGTGCCTGCACCATCAGCTGCATGCGCATGTGCACGTAATCGTCTGCGGGCTTGGGGAAACGCTGACGAAACGCCTGGTAAAACGCCGCGCTCTGCGGCGTCGCGACATTGGGCAACCAGTCGGCCACAGCAAGCACCTTACCCACGCCAGCCTCGCCAATCGCCGCCGGAGCGCCCAGCGCGTTGCCGTAGAAGGTATAAAACTTGCCGTCAAAACCAACCTCTTTGGCAGCTTTGACCAACAGGGTCAAATCATTGCCCCAGTTGCCAGTGATGACCGCCTGTGCACCACTGGCCTTGATCTTGGTGGCATAGGGCAAAAAGTCCTTGATCCGACCCACCGGGTGCAACTCGTCGCCGACGATCTGCACATCGGGACGCAGCACGCCGAGTTGGCGCCGTGCCTCGCGACCCACGGCTTGACCAAAGCTGTAGTCCTGGCCGATGATGTAAACGCTTTTGAGCGCTGTGTCTTCTTTCAACACGGACATCAGCGCACTCATGCGCATGTCCGCGTGCGCGTCGAAGCGAAAGTGCCAGAAGCTGCATTTTTCGTTGGTCAGAATCGGATCTACCGCCGAATAGTTCAGAAAAATCACCCGCTTGAGCGGCTCGCGCGCGTTGTGCTTGTTGATGGCGTCAATCAAGGCCGCCGCCACCGCCGACGAATTGCCTTGCATGACCACGCGCGCGCCCTGATCAATGGCCGCTTTGAGCAGGGTCAAGGCTTCTTCAGACTGGCCTTTGCTATCGTAGCGCTCGAGTTGCAGCGTACGGCCTTCGGCCAAACCCGGCAGACGCACACCACCGCGCGCATTCACCAGTTCGGTAGCCCATTGCAGGTTACGAAATACCGCTTCGCCAGCGTTGGCAAACGGGCCGCTCAAGGCCTCGATCAGCGCGATCTTGATCGGCTCTTGCGCCGCCTGCGCCAGCGCAGAAACACCCAAAACCCAAACCAGCGCCAAGCCTTTCAAGGCACGATGCAAAACAGTCAACACAATCAAGTTCTCACGAGTAATTCAAAGGCGCGCAGTGTACGGGATCGGCTCGACGCCGATGGCATCGAGCGGCCAGCGCGGCTTGACATCAAAGGCGTAGTCGCTGCTGGCCCGCTGCTGGCCCGACTGCAGCCGCATGGCCGCGGCCATGGCGATCATGGCGCCGTTGTCGGTGCACAAATGCAGCTCGGGGTAATGCACACGCACCTTGCGCCGCTCGCATTCGGCGTTGAGCTGGTGGCGCAATTCGCGGTTGGCACCCACGCCGCCAGCCACGACCAAGCGCTGCAAACCTGTCTGTTTCAGCGCGGTCAGCGCCTTTTTTACCAGCACTTCCACGATCGCTGCCTGCGTGGATGCCGCCAGATCGGCCAGCGTGGCGAGCGACAGGGCCTCAACGCCACAGCCCAGTGCTGCGGCACATTTTCTGGTTTGCACCAGCACCGCTGTTTTTAGCCCGGCAAATGAAAAGTCCAAATCACCGCTGTGCAGCAACGGCCGCGGCAACTTGAAAGCTTTGGGGTCGCCCTGCTCGGCCAGTTGCCCAAGTGCCGCGCCGCCCGGGTAAGACAAGCCCAGCATCTTGGCCGATTTGTCAAACGCCTCACCAGCCGCATCATCAATGGTTTCACCCAAAATTTGGTACTGCCCCACCCCATCTACCCGCATCAATTGGGTGTGACCGCCTGACACCAGCAGCGCCACAAACGGAAACTGCGGCGGGTCAGCACTCAAAAATGGCGACAGCAAATGACCCTCCAGGTGATGCACGCCCAGCACCGGCTTGCCCAGCGCAGCACCGAGCGCACAAGCCACCCCAGCGCCAACCAGCAAGGCACCCGCCAGACCAGGTCCGCGGGTAAAGGCCACCACATCCACGTCTTGCAAGGTTTTGCCGGCGTCTTGCAACACCTCTTGGGTCAACGGCAAGACGCGGCGGATGTGGTCGCGGCTGGCCAGTTCGGGCACCACGCCGCCATAAGCCTGGTGCATCTCTATCTGGCTGTACAGCGCGTGCGCCAGCAATTGCGGCAACCCCTGCGCACCAAAGCGCACCAGCGCCACCCCGGTTTCGTCGCACGAGGACTCAATGCCCAAAACAGTCTGCATGGCGGTCATGGGTATCAGCAGTGTTTACACCGGTTCGCGGTACTGGTCTTCGAGCAGTTTGGCTTGCGCGGCCGCCAGCCGCGCAATGGGTACACGCGGGCCAGAGCACGACACGTAGTTGAGCTTGATGTGATGGCAAAAGCGGATCGACCCTGGATGGCCGCCATGCTCGCCACAAATCCCTACTTTCAAATCCGGGTTGGTGGCGCGACCGTTGTTCACCGCCATCTTCATCAGCTGGCCCACACCCTTGATGTCAAGCACCTCAAACGGGTTGTCTTCCAGAATGCCGGTTTCGTTGTAGAACGGTAAAAATTTGTTCTCGGCATCTTCGCGGCTGAACGAGAACGTGGCCTGACTCAGGTCGTTGGTGCCAAACGAGAAAAATTCTGCGGTTTCGGCCATGCGCCCGGAGCGCATGCAGGCGCGCACCACTTCGAGCATCGAACCAAACTTGAACTTCACATCAATGCCGTGGGTGGCGCGCACTTCCTGGTGGATGCGCTGCACATAGCTGTGTATACGCTTGAGCTCCTCAACCGTGGCCACTTGCGGCACCATGATTTCGGGATAAATCTCGATACCTTGCTTGCCGCACAGGGCTGCGGCTTCCAGAATCGCCCGAATCTGCATGCAGTAAATCTCGGGGTAAGTGATGCCCAGGCGCACGCCGCGATGCCCCAGCATCGGGTTGACCTCGGCCAGAGCGCGCACTTTCTTGAGAATTTTTTCCTTTTTGGCGATCACCTCGTCTTCCATGTGCGAATGTTTGAAGGTGGTGAGCGCACCCATCAACGGCGTCAGCCCATCGGCATACTGCTGGTACAGCTTGGGATTAAGCATTTTCAGGGTTTCGGGCAGGTCTTCAAGTGCCTTGATGGTGTCGCGCAACTGGTGCAGGTGCGAGATTTCCACCTCCAGTTGCCCCGCAGTGGGCAAAAATTCGTGCATGGGCGGATCGAGCAGGCGCACCGTCACCGGCAGGCCTTTCATGGCCTTGAAGATGCCTTTGAAATCGGCGCGCTGGATCGGCAGCAGCCGGTCCAGCGCTGCCTGGCGCTCTTCCGGGGTTTCAGCCAGGATCATCTCTTGCACGATCGGCAGGCGGTCGGTGGCGTTGAACATACGCTCGGTGCGGCACAGGCCAATGCCCATGGCGCCAAATTCACGCGCCCGCACGGCGTCGGTTGGTGAGTCGGCGTTGGCCATCACCTTGAGTGACGCCACCTCGTCGGCCCAGGCCAGCAGCGTGTTCATCTCCTGCGAAAACTCGGCCTCCACCGTAGGCACTTCACCGGCGTAAACGCGCCCGGTACCACCGTCGATGGTGATGATGTCACCCTCCTTCAGCACTGTGTCGCCCACTTTGGCGCTGCGCAGCAGATCGTTGATGACAATGTCTTCGCAGCCCGACACGCACGGCTTGCCCATGCCGCGCGCCACCACCGCCGCGTGCGAGGTTTTGCCACCCCGGCTGGTCAAAATACCTTGCGCCTGGAAGAATCCGTGAATGTCCTCGGGTTTGGTTTCTTCACGCACAAGGATGATTTTTTCACCGGCACGACCGCGCGCCTCGGCGGTGTCGGCATCAAACACAATCTTGCCGGATGCTGCACCCGGTGATGCGGCCAGGCCCTGCGCCAGCGACTTGCCGTGAAAGTTGGGCGCCAGTTGCGGCACCAGCAGTTGCTCCAGCACCGAGGGTTCAATGCGCAGCAGCGCGCGCTCTTTGGTGATCAAGCCTTCGTGAAACATTTCGACCGAGGTGCGCACCATGCCGCGCGCATTCATCTTGCCGTTGCGGGTTTGCAGGCAATACAAAATGCCTTTCTCGATGGTGAACTCAAAATCTTGCACCTCGTGGTAGTGCGACTCCAACCGCTGGCGCAGCGTGATCAGCTGGCGGTAGATGTCGGGCATTTCGCGCTCCATCTCGGCAATCGCCTTGGGCGTGCGGATGCCGGCCACCACGTCTTCGCCCTGGGCGTTGACCAGGTACTCGCCATAGATCAGGTTCTCACCGGTGCCGGGGTTGCGGGTAAATCCCACGCCCGTGCCCGAATCGTTGCCCATGTTGCCAAACACCATGGTGCAAACGCTCACCGCCGTGCCGTTGGCCTGCGCCTTGCTGATGCGGAATTGGCGGCGATAGTCCACCGCGCGCTTGCCCATCCACGAGCGAAACACCGCGCCCACCGCAATTTCAAGCTGCACAAACGGGTCTTGCGGAAACGGCTGGCCGCTTTGGCGCTGGACAATGGCCAAAAACTCTGCTGCCAGCTCCTGCAAATGCTCGGTGTTCAGGTCAACATCTTGCGGTGCGCCATATTTACGCTTGACCACCGCCATGGCCTGGTCAAAATGCTCGTCGCTGATGCCCAGCGCAATCTTGCCAAACAGCTGAATGAAGCGGCGGTATGCGTCGTAGGCAAAACGCGCGTTGCCGGTTTGCGCAATCAGGCCTTTGAGCGACACCTCGTTGAGGCCCAGGTTCAAAATGGTGTCCATCATGCCCGGCATCGACATCGCCGCGCCAGAGCGCACCGAGACCAGCAGCGGGTTGGCGCCATCACCAAAGCCCTTGCCTGTTTTCGCTTCCAGCGCAGCCATGTGCGTGCGAATCTCATCCATCAGGCCAGCGGGCAACTGGTTCTTTTCCAGGTAGGCGTTGCAGGCATCGGTGGTGGCGGTAAAGCCGGGTGGCACATTCAGGCCAATCTGCGTCATCTCGCACAAATTCGCGCCCTTGCCGCCGAGCAGCATCTTGTTCTTGCCATCGCCCTCTTCAAATGCATAAACGTACTTGGTGCTGCCAGCCATGATGCTTCCCCTGTAAAAGTGAATCAACCCAAAGAAGATGCAAGTTTAGGCCAGCGCCGGAGGCTTTCCGAAGCTCAAGCGGATAACACGCAAATCAATCCATAAAAATGGCATTTCGCCCCTGATAATAAAGCGCCAATAGCTATTTTATAAATAGCAAAACCGCTTTGCGGCAACGTTTCACGCTGACTACGAAAATCCGCCCACTGTTCGCGTTATCAACCCTTACCCACGCTCTCACCATCATGATGTCTTTCTTCAGCGCCTTCTTGTCCATGCCCACTCGCCGTCCCGACACAAAAATGCCTGCCAGACACCCATGGATCAGCCTGTCAGGCATGGGTTTGTTGGTCCTGCTCACGGCCTGTGGCCAGAGTACGCCCCCCGCAGGTAACGCTGGCCCCGGCGGCCCGGGCGGCATGCCGCCACCAGCTGAGGTGGGCGTGGTCACCGTGTCCCCCGGCGATGTTGGCTTGGTCACCGAACTGCCCGGCCGCCTGGAAGCCTCACGCGTGGCACAGGTGCGCGCCCGCGCCGCCGGCATTTTGCAAAAACGCCTGTTCACCGAGGGCAGTGATGTCCGGGCCGGCCAGGCGCTGTTTGCCATCGACGCCGCGCCCTACGAAGCCGCCTTGGCCAGCGCACAGGCCAGTGTCGCCAAGGCCGAAGCCAACCTGATGCAAACCACCGCGCAGGCCGAGCGCTTCAAACCTCTGGTTGAGGCCAGAGCCATCAGTCAGCAGGAATTTGTCAACGCGCAAGCGGCGCAAAAATTGGCCGAGGCTGACCTGGCCGTGGCTCGTGCGGCGGTCAAAACTGCCAGCATCAACGTCGGCTATGCGCACATCACCGCGCCGATTGCCGGGCGCATTGGCCGCGCGCTGGTCACCGAAGGTGCGCTGGTGGGTCAGGGTGAAGCCACCCAACTCGCGGTGATCCAGCAGATCAACCCGATGTACGTCAACTTCACCCAATCCGCAGCCGAGGTCATGAAGCTGCGTCAGGCGCTGGATGCCGGCCAACTCAAACGCGCGGGCAGCCAAGCCGCCAGCGTGCGCCTGGTGCTGGAAGACGGCACGGAATACGCCAAACCCGGCAAGCTGCTGTTTTCTGACCTGACGGTCGACGCCACCAGCGGCCAGATCACGCTGCGCGCCAAAGTACCCAACCCGACCGGCACATTGTTGCCCGGCCTGTTTGTGCGCGTACGGCTGGAGCAAGCCCAGGCCAGCAACGCCATCACCCTGCCACAGCAGGCGGTGACCCGTTCGCCGCAGGGCGATTCGGTGATGGTGGTCAGCGCAGACGGCAAAGTCGCACCGCGCCCGGTCATGGTCGGCGGTCAGCAACGCGGCCAGTGGGTGATTTTGAGCGGCCTGCAAGCCGGTGAACAAGTCATGGTGGATGGCTTCCAGAAGCTGCGCGGTGGCGCACCGGTCAAGCCCGTGCCGTGGCAGCCAGTGGCTGCCACACGCGCTGCCAGCGCCGCGCGTTGAGGAGGACGCAGCATGTCCAAATTCTTCATTGGCCGCCCCATCTTTGCCTGGGTGATTGCGCTGTTCATCAGCGTCATGGGCGCGGTGTCCATCACCCAGCTGCCGATTGCCCAGTACCCGCCAGTAGCACCGCCGTCGATCATTATCTCGGCCACCTACCCTGGCGCTTCAGCGCAAATACTGGAAGACAGCGTGCTCTCGATTGTGGAGCAGGAAATGAACGGCTCGCCTGGGCTGATTTATGCAGAGTCCGTGGCACAAGCCAATGGCACCGGTTCCATCACGCTGAGTTTTCAGCCCGGCACCAACCCTGACTTGGCGCAGGTGGACGTGCAAAACCGCCTGAGCCGCGCCGCACCGCGTCTGCCCTCGGCGGTGACCCAACAAGGCGTGCGGGTGGACAAAGCACGCAGCAACTTCCTGCTGTTTGCCATCCTGTCCAGTGACGACCCCAAGTTCGACCCGATCGCCTTGGGCGATTTCGCCTCACGCTCGATCGTGCCCGAAATCCAGCGCTTGAACGGCGTTGGCCAGGTGCAGCTGTTTGGCACCGAGCGCGCCATGCGCGTCTGGATCGATCCGGCCAAACTGCTCAGCTTCAACCTGTCTGGCGCCGAAGTCACCGCCGCTATCCGCGCCCAGAACGTCCAGGTGTCGGCTGGCGAAATTGGCAGCCTGCCCAATGTGGCTGGGCAAGGCATTGCCGCTACTGTGGTGGTCAACGGCCAGCTCGGCAGCGTGGCGCAATTTGGCAACGTGATGCTGCGTGCCAACACCGACGGCTCAGCCGTGCGGCTGAGAGACGTGGCGCGCATCGAACTGGGCGCACAAACCTACGCCACCGTGGCACGGCTCAACGGCAAACCCTCGACCGGTGTCGGCGTGCAACTCTCACCCAGCGGCAACGCACTGGCCACCGCCAAGGCCGTGCGCGCGCGCATGACCGAGCTGGAAAAGTTTTTCCCCAAAGGCATGAGTTGGGCCATTCCATACGACAGCTCGCTGTTTATTGAAACCTCGCTGCTGCAAGTGGCCCAAACCCTGCTGGAGGCGATTGTGCTGGTGTTTCTGGTAATGTTTTTGTTCATGCAGGACTGGCGCTACACGCTCATTCCCACCATTGTGGTGCCGGTGTCGCTGCTGGGCACGTTTGCTGCCATGCTGGCATTTGGCTTCTCGAT
>Ga0210023_1000680_pt1 | contig 25589 bp, 20 predicted proteins | sample CryGeymeta201524_FD_183987 | JGI IMG/M metagenome (GOLD analysis project Ga0210023, IMG submission 183987) | Groundwater microbial communities from Crystal Geyser aquifers in Utah, USA - Crystal Geyser metaG 2015-24 (SPAdes) (version 2) | ecosystem: Environmental > Aquatic > Deep subsurface >... | reverse complement strand
GCGACAGCGCCATGGAGCGCAGCTTGGCGGCCAGGTTCTGCTGGTTCTTGAAGTACAGGCGACCATCGGTGGAATTGTGCAGATACCAGGCTCGGGTTGCCAGCTTGTCGAGCACATTGGCCTTGATGGTGGACAGGTCGCGCCCTGGGCTTTGCAGGCAGTCCACCAACTGGTATTCACGCAGGCCATGGATGGCACCCGGCGTGGTGGAAAGTGAAGCAACCAGGATCAGGCGCGCGGCATCCGACGCATCGGAGTTGCCGTTGACCAAGTCGATCTGCTCTACCTCGGCATCACCCGCATGGGCAATGTCGTGGGCAATGGCTTCGCTGAGCGACGGGTTGATGGTGCGGACTTCAGAGGCGATTTCATCCAGGTTTAGATCAAGATCGTAGGGATGGATCAGGTCGATGGTGGCGGCTTTGCCTGAGGTCCAAAGATTAGAGACGACCATTTGCATGAGGCGAATGACGCCCCGGGTTTGCTGGAAGCCTTCGTTCTCTTTGAACTTGCCGACGAGTTCACGCAGGTCGGGGTGGAACGGGTACGCATCCATTACGCGGGTAAACAGCGTCTCGGGCGACGTGGTGGTCAGCCCCATTTGCACTGCCTCGCGCAGTGCTTCGCGGTAGGCCTCAGCCACCTTTTTGATCTCGGCTTCTGGTGCCACTTGCGCAAACAGACGCTTGCGCAGTATGTGATAGAGCTCGTCACCGTTCGGATTAACTGGCGTAATGGGCACGGCAATGCGGCGGGACTCGGAGGTGATGCCTTGCACGGCACGGTTGAAAGCGTCCTGCAGCTTGGATTGGCCGATGCTGAAATTAGACCCAGCAAGGTCGGACAACACCAGGCAGACGTTGTTCATGTCCGCCACGGCGACGAACAGGTTGGCCAGCGCAGCGGTGGTGACAACACCCAGGTCGGCATTACCAACCGGCACTGCAACGGCATACTCAAGATAGGGCGGCAGCTCATCAAGAAACAGCACCAGCGGCTCGCCGCCCAGCAGTCGCTTCCAAGCTTCAGGGCCGGGCGCACTTAGCAAAGGGGAAACGTAGCGGGCAAACTGCTCTGCCTTGCCCAGTTGTTCGGCAATGGAGCCCCAGATACCGCCCGCCGCATCAGTGCTACGACCATTGAAACCGGCCACACGGCATGCGCCGAGCTTGGGCGCAGGATTTTGTTCGCCAGTGAGCACCTTGCTACGCAGCGCTGGGTCGCGCGCCAACAAGCCCAGCGCAATCATGCTGTGCGTCTTACCGCCGCCCATGGCCTGTGAAAGCAAAAACACCGAAGACCCAGCACCCGAACCACCCAAATGCCGAAACGCCCGGTCAACGAGCGTGAGCATGCCGTGGGTGAAGTAGTTTTCCTCAAAGAACTCAGCGCCGCCCACCTGCCCTCTGAGGAAGGTATCCAGATTGAGAACAGTGGCGCGCCGGTCGGCGGCGAACACAGATTGGCGGGGGGTGCAGAGCGATTTGAGTGTCATGGCATTTTTCGTGAAAAACTTCTTTTCTATTTGCTAATCGACATCGACAACTTCGAGGCCACTGTCGTGGGCCATTGAAGTGGGAATATCGTCACCTTCTTCGACCGTCTCGAAGCTAGTCTGCTCAGCATGCCCGGTAGCGCGTGAGACCAGTTCCATCAGCAGCTTCTGGCGAGCTTTCATAAAGCCGGGAAAGTCGTTGGCATAAAGCTCCGGTACGGGAATGCAGTGGGTTCGCAGGTAGTTAGCGAGCGCAGCCTTTTCGATGGGTGGCTCGATGATTTGGCCATTGGAAGCTACCTTGCCTTTTTCCAGCTTATCCAGATAGCTTGAAGGTGCGACGCCACCAATGATGCGATTTGTACGGTAACCCAATGGGGTCTTGTTAACGACAGAGTCGTAGACGGAAGCAGGCAGCTTTGGTGTTTGAGATTCGCACCAGGCCTTGGGGAAAATGTGGTGAATATCAACCGCTTCATCGAAAAAGACGATCTGATCGAAGGCTTGTCCGCTTCGGAAATCAATGGCACCTTGGCGAAGAAGCAATGCCTGCAGGCCCTTGTAGGCGGCAGACAGGCGCGAACGCATGGTCAATAAGCGGTCAGAACGCAGGACACCGTCGGCGACAGTAGACGGCTCTTGGCCACCATCCAGCCAAGTTGGCACTTCAAGGATGTCTTTGGCAAAGCGGCTCTCCACGGCTGACCCGTACAACTCACCAAACACACCACACCAATACCAGCGAGCAATCTTGTCGTTATTGGTCGAGTGATCGGCCTTGTCACCGATTTCGGCAAAGATGGCAGCCAGCGGAACCAGTTGCGTTTGGTAGGGAAGATCAACCACGCGGTGAATTTGCTGCTGTCGCAGAAATTTTGCAGCACGTTCAAACCCGACCCGAACAGCGTTGCAATGCTTTTTGTAGGCTACCAATGGAAGGTCAAGCAAAGATTGACGGGTAGCACGGACGGCAGGCCAGTCGCTCTCCTTCTTCGACGAATCTGCAATGGCAGCCAGGCGCAACTCCTTGGTGTGCAACAAAGCGATAGCTTGCAAAAAGTCGGTCGAAGCGACGTTGGCAAGGACACCCTGTGATTGACCAGCAGCGCGTCCAAAACTCGCTAGGCGTTTTTGAATGCCGAGCTTGAGGTCTGCGTTGTCGGATTTATCGTCGCCAAGCCAATCGTCTCGCAGCTTATGCCCTTGAGCAGCATACATAGCGGTCAGCAACTCGAAAGCGTCAAGCGCCTTGCCACCCGTATTGACCTTTTCGAACACGAGGCAAACGGCTTCATGAGAGGTGTCCGAACCCAGTGCAATCACGGGCACCTGGTATTCGGCAAAGTTTTTAAGAACCTCGTTCTTGAACTGCTTAAAGAGATCCCGCAGTTCCGGTTTACCCTTTCCAATCCAGTAGTCGCCGAACTCCTCTTGCCAATTGTCCCAGTTGAACGCCTGATTCAGTGGATACATCAGGTTTTCGTATTCAAACTCCGCAGTGGAAAGATCAAGAACGGTGACTTTGTCGAAGTTTTCCTTGATCTTGCGGTCCTCTGGGACCGCAAAGATTGCCGAATCCCGATCAGATTCGGTGTTCAGCGCCTTGCGAATATCAATGTAGAACCAACGCTTAACCAATCGCTTCTTGGCAGTGATGGTGGAAACGACCTGGTGGCGCATGCAGCTCTGGTAAAGCGAGGTCATGCGCTGCTGCCCATCAAGCAGCAATTGCTCAGGCTGCACCAGTGCCGCAGCGGGCGGAGTGCCTTCAACCGGGCGCCTGGCAAAAATCACGCCTTCACCAACTTTCGACTTGAGCGACATGAGCGCCCCCATCGGAAACCCCCGAGATACGGAGGCAATGAGGCTCATGATCCGCTCCTCCTCCCAGACCCAGCTCCTCTGGAAGTCGGGTAGTTGCAGTTTCCCGTCCTCACATGTCTTTAGTAAAGTATGAAGTAATACTGGATTGGTCTCAAATGTAGTCTTGCTCATGAACCTTCATCCTATAGCGCGAATTCCACCCGCCCGGCCAATCGACTCAAGGCGGAGTCAGGCTTGTCAAAGCTGAACTTTGCCATCACCTCACTCATGCAGTTAGACAGAGCCAAGTTCACACTCTGCGTTTGATCTTCAATTATTTGCATCGTTTCTCCTAGTTCAAACATACTTTGCCGCAGCCTCCAGAAAACATCTTTGAACCTTTGATCGTAATGCCGCAGGCGCCAGCACCTGCACATCCGCCCCAAACCGCATGATGTCGCCAATCAGTTCCCGATCGTCAGCATACGGAAACGACAGCACATAACTGCCGTCCTCTTCAAACGCACTCTCCTGCATCGGGTGCCAGGTCTCCCCTGCCACCCAGCGTGCCCGCTCAGGCGTGAATTTCAGCTTGGCCCAGGCTTGCGCAGCACCGTTAAAAATACCGTAGCTGTTCCCCAGCGACTGGTCAATGGCTTTGTCGCTGACCTCTTTGGCGCTTGTATCGAGCACTTCGAGCTGGGTAATGGCATCGACACTGAAGTTGCGCACATCGTCACGCAAGTGGCACCAAGCATCCAGGTACCAGTTGTCGCGGTAGTGCACCAGGCGCTGGGGTGAGACTTCGCGCTCGGTGGTGATGCCGTTTTGCCGGTTGAAATGCCAGATTTTGAGGCGCTTGCGCTCCATGGTGGCCGCAGCGACCAACTCGAACGATTTGGCAATGACAATGCGTTTACCTGCATGAACGATGCGAATGCGCTTGGCCACGTCTTGACTTGCCAGACCATGTTTGCCCATGAGTTGGGTCAAGCGCTGTTGCAGCGGTTTGAGTTTGGCACCCAGCAGGCCAGGCTCCAATTGCTCCAGCAAATGCTGGATGGTGACCAAAGACAGGATTTCTTCCTGGGTAAACCATAAGCCAGGCAGCTCACTTTCACCCAAGCTCTTGTCCAGGGTGTAGCCACCCAGATCGCGGTCGAATTCAATGGGAACGTGGAGTTGGTCGCGCAGCTTGGCAATATCGCGCCGGAGGGTGGCTTTGGAGACCTCCAGCGTGGCCATCAGATTCTGTGCAGATATGGCTGTACGACTGCTCAACAGGCTCTTGAAACGGTACAGACGCACAAGCTCACTCATCAGTTCTCCCTTTGCATGACGATTGGCCTTTTGGGCTTCTTATTGTTCATGCAAATCATAGTGCATGAAATAGGCTCCACAGGGCTTGAGCTTGGACAAGCAGGTTTGTTTTAGCTTCGATTTGCCCCATGGAGCCGCCCCTGACTTCACTCTGTGTGACAGCGTGATCGTGATGTGGTGGTGGCAATGACTGCGGAATGCCTCACGCTTGCGGACCGGCTGGCTTTTGCTTGCCCCTGCCCTCTTGCGATTTTTTGCGCAGAAACGCAGGAATGGCGCCACTGGTCTCATCGCCGCTGTAGCGTGCTTCGGACTTGGAAGACAGTCGGGTGGACATGCGCATGGCAGAAAAGCGCACCTCTTTGACCAGCATGTCCGGGTCTCGCTCGGCAAGCTCACGCAAGTGCTGCAATTTGTCTTGCAACCAGGGGTGTGCACCAAAGCGGGTCTGCAGCTCCTTCATCAATTTGCGCGCGCCTTTGGTGTCGCCTTGCTGTACCAAGGCACGCAATGCCTGGCTGGCTTGGGCAAATTCAACTTCTTGCAGGCGGTCTTGCACCGCCTGGTCGGCAGCCAATGCGACAAATGCTGCTGCGTCAAGCGCTGGCAAACTCAACATCGCGGCATGGGCGGTGACAGTTTCGCCTTCTAGGGTGGTGGCTTGCAGTGATGCCCCCAACAGGTCACGGGTTTGATTGACGGCGGTGGGGCTGACATGCAGGCGCAGCATCATCCAGGACTCAGCTCCCCAGGCCAAGTCACTGAGGTGATAAGTGCCGTCCGTGACTTGCTGGACCAGACCCACCGGCTCAATGATCACACCGGGTGCCGGGATGAGTTTGATGTGAAGACTGCGCAAGCACAAAGACTGCAGAAGCTGAAACTCTTCATCAAAGCTGTCATACAGGTCTTCTGCGGTCTGGCCGTAATACTGCTGGCCACCACCGGAGCGCGCCATGGCGATCATCAAGTCTTCATTGAAACCACGACCCAAACCCACCGTGGTGGTGGTGACACCCTTGGCCAGCCATTGACGGCAATGCTGCTCAATGGCCGGAATGTCACACAAACCGTCATTGGCCTGTCCGTCTGACAGCAGAATGACGCGCGAGATGCTGCCGTCAATGCCGCCTTCAAGCTGTTTGGCACCGGCCTCCCAGCCACCAAACAGATTGGTGTTGCCGCCACTCACAACGCCTGCAATGGCTCGCTTGATGGCATCGGCTGATTTGACTGGCGCCAAAGGGATCAGTACATCCACCCGGTTGTCATAGACCACCACCGAGAGGTGATCAGCTGGTGTCATGCAACCGGCAATGTGACTCACGCAGCGCAAAGCTTCATGCAGGGGTTGACCGTCCATGCTGCCGGAGCGGTCGACCACCAGGACCAGCCGTTTGGCGGTGATCTTGGTTTTGCTGGATTCAGGTTGGTCAGGGGCTTGCACGCGAACCATGACTTCAATGACACCGCCCTCAGCGGGAACAGCGGATTTCACGGGTGACAACAATACGGTGGGTTCAATCATGGCACTTCTCATTTAGGTTTGAAGGGAGAAGTTTGAACCTGGCCGGGGTCAAGGCGCGCACCTGTCAAGCTGTGATTTCAACCAGGCAATTCAGTGCAAATGGGCTCGTCACAGGGTCACGTGGTGAGACTGTGGGCTGGTAGCATGAAGGTATGGCGAAGATTGACTGGCGACGATTGAAGAACGCTCGCACCTTTGTTGTGTTGACGACTAGGAGCGTGACGACATCACCGATCTGACACTGGCTCAAGCGGTGCTGGCTTCCCTGAAGTGGATGGGACGCAGGGCTGGGTCGGCTAACCGGCAGGATCAGGGACTGCGCTTCGCTGGGTGGACGAAAAACCGGGTTGATGTGCTGGATTGGAAAGACTTGAGCCACTGAAATATTGGAAGCCAAGAAAAAGCCCGGCACGAAGGCCGGGACTGAACCCTTGCGGGCCTCGTTCAGGGAGGAGAAACGAGGGGGCTTTAAACCCGAGGTGAATCTATCACAATCAATTAAAGCAAGCTACAGAGTTCACAGCAAAGTTGCGAACTCAGCCATGGATCCCATGTGACCCATCGCTATTGGCTTCACTTGTCACCCATGCCGCTCCCCTGAACGCCTTGTGTGACCGACCCTGCCGACAACCGGGTTTGGCAAGCGCCTTGATCAGATCACAGTTCCCTGAGAGCGCATCGGCACTGGCCAGATAGAACGCCTCGGGTGTGCGTGGGGGACGCAGACCAACCCAGTCTTGGGCATGACAAGCATTGATGGCGTGGTACACCGCCATCACCTTGGCTTCATCCGGTGCATCCTGCACCTGCACCGTCCCAAGTGCTGCGGCCATCCACTCCAACGTGCTCAAACGATGCCCAATCAACGCGCCCCGCTCTGACAGCTTGCAGGCATTGAAGTACTTGCTCAGCACATACTCATCGGCCTTGCCCAGATCATGCAGCAAGGATGCCATCAACAACACGTCAACATTCACCAGTTCATCGCCCTGCGCTGCCCGCAGGGAGCGCATTGCACAATCCACACTGTGGGTGAGCAGACCATGCTTGCGCGCATGATGGAACCCAATGGAAGCAGGACCCTTCAGGAAACGCTCCCAGCGTCCGGGTTGATGCCAGAACAAGGCATTGAACCAAGCGCGCATTGGAGGTGAGAGTTGACCCCAGAGCTGTCGGAATGACTGCACCACACAACTACCCGGTCCTGTCACCGGTGGCAACCAGTAAGCCGGGGCGGTATCAATCAGATTGACCTGCGGATCGACTGCTGCGGCCAGGCTCAAGCCCAGCACCACCAAAGCACCGTTGTCAAACTCTAGTCGGTTCAGCCAATCGCAATGCACCAACTGTCCCGACTGCAATGCCACTGGATCGTCACTAGTCCACCAGGTGACCTGACATATTCCGGTCTTGCCACAGACCGTTGCATTCACCCGATGCCAGGTGCCATCGGAGGTCACTTCAATTTCCAGAATACGTTGAACTTCAGGGCGGTTGTTCATCATGCTTTGTTGTCCTTTTTCTGCGGCGGGAACGGTTCCTTGTTTCATCATGCAATTCATTTCAATCTCCTTTGGTCTGGATGGTGTGGTTAGTGGTGACGGTTGACGGGCGTGGCAAGGTCTTGCGGCAGGCAGCTCTGTGGTGAATGTCTCGCACACGCCAGAAGCGCTTGGGTGTTGTGTGCGTGATCACCGCCTTTGTCGGCCACGGCTCTGGGCGTTGCACACTGAAGAGCCGAGCATCGATCCGATGCCGAAGGTGAATGCAATGGCCATTGCACACACTGGCAAACAGCAATGTCCGGTATGGCTTCCTGCCGAACACTGCCTTTGCCGATACTTTGAACAGTCTGGTGAGGCTGGTTTTGTTGGGTTTCATGGTGGTTTCCTTTTGATGAGGTATTTGTTTCGTATCGTTTCATATCGCTTTTTTGGGCAAAGCTCTCCCCTAGCCCTGTCTTGCTGTTTGCAAGGCTCAGGGCTCAGGTGCTTCACGGGTGGGTTATGTTTTGCTAGGACACTTCTGCACCCTTACCCTTCCAGGCATTGGCCATACTTGCCCAGGTGATGGGTGCTGGCATGGTGTGCGATGTTGGTTTGGGCGCTGCTTTGACCAACTGGCGTTCAACTGAAGGAGGTTTTGCAGGTGGAACGACGATTGCCTTGACTTCAACGGACTTTGCCGGGTCCAGGCGAGATTCAACGGGCTTGACCTCGCGCTGTGTCGGCTGTGTCGGCTTTGGCGCAAACGCTGGTTTTGCTGGCACGTAGATTTCAGGTTCGGTTTCAGTCGCTTTGTGTGCAATCAGGGGAAGCTGTGTCAACTGACTTGCCAGCAGGCGCTCCATTGCTGAGCCGTCCTGACGCGTCAAATTGGGCACAAAGCGGCTGTAAACCCTGAACAGCATTTCAGTGCTGGTGTGACCCAACTGTCTGGCGATCCATTCCGGCGCTTCGCCACTGGCCAGCCAAAGTGTGGCTGCGGTGTGGCGCATCTGGTAGGGCCGACGTTTGGCAAGCCCAAGATTTCTCAGCAAGGGGTACCAGACCCTGTCTGAAAAGTTCTTGTTATCAAGCGGTTGCCCTGCCTGGTTGCAAAACACGTACTCCGACAGTTGGCCTGTTGCTTCAAACTGTGTTTTGAGTGCATCAAAGACTGGCTGGCTCATCTGAATGTCGCGTTGACTGCCATCGGTCTTGGTGTATTCGTCTTCGCCGAGTACAAAGGTTTCGCGCACCCGGATGATGCGCAGATCGAAATCCACATACTTCCACTTCAAGCCATGGACTTCGCCGGTACGCATGCCCGTCAGAAACCGTGTGACGAAGTAGTTTTTGAAGTCGGCACGAACGGTCGAAATGATGTTCTGTACGTCGGTCAAGTTGAACGGGTCCACATCTGTCTTGCGCTGGCGCAGCTTCTTGATGTTGACCATGGGCGAGGTAAACTCAAAGCGGTCGGCGGCTTCGTTCAAGATTTGACGCAGCAGACCCATGATTTCATTGATCCGCTTGTTTGAAAGCCCCTCTTGCTTTCCGCGACCTTTAACTTTGGCGAGTGTGGCGCGGAATTCAAGAACGTCGGACTTGGTGATACTGCCGACCACCCTGTCACCAAAGTGGGGAACCAGGTGACCATTCAGGGTCGAGAGCAAAGACCGAATGTGACTTCGCCGCCATTCGATGCTGCGCTCGTCGAACCACTGGGTTGAGAAGTCTTTGAAGAGGGGGCCTGCTACAACATTCGCTTCTACTGCACCCGTGACCACTTGCTCTGAAGCAAGTGAGCTTTCAGACTTTGCAAAATTGCCTTGCCCCGACTTTGCAAGCCTTTTGAGGGCTTTGCTGCCGGGAAAGTAGTTGGCGTAGACAAAGGTTCCTGCGGCAATCTCTGACTCGATCTGGTCTAGGATCGTTTGCAGCGTTTTACGGTTGACTTTGCTGTCTGGGAGCAAGGTTTGCTCTCGGCAGCGTATTCCGTTGACTCGGAACTCAAGAAAGAGCAAATTGTTATCCACCCGGTTACGAATACTAGGCATGGAGCATCCTCCCGGCGGTCATAGGAATGCATGCGGCCACATTCAAGTGTGAAGGTGATGCAGCTCTCATATCCCTCTGAATTGCTGTCCAGATGTATAAAATTTTTCTCCCGCCAAATGGCCGGAAATAGTGAACTCCTTCAATGAGTACACTGTCCTTTAGCCGCTCTCTGATAGTTCGTACGTCGTACTTGATTCGAGCCGAAAGCTCATCCGTTGTTAGCAGTTCTGTTTCCATAGACACTCCTGAAAGTTAAATAAACATCTCTCAATTGATTTGATAGACAATTGAATGATACATCGTTTTTTACGATTGTCAAGCCGTCTATCGATTTATTTGCTAAAATATTTTGAAGGATGTACCAATGGAACGAAATCAGCTAAACCTTCGGATGTCAGAAACACTGCGCAAGTTGATCGATGCCAAGCGCATAGAGCTGTCGGCATCGCTTGGCACGATCCCCTCGCGGTCTGATGTACTGCGATTAGCCTTAGAAATGTACTTTGGCCAGGATCTATCGAAATCAGAGGTTGACCGAAGAACCTTCAACAGAAAAAAATCCGAAAAGTAGCTTTTTGACAGGGGCAGCAACCCCTAAGCCAGATAGTTCCTGCGATTTCAGTGAGAGCTTGATGGGGGCGTGCTCCTCAAACTTCAGAAATTGACCACGCTTGCAAAATCCCCAACGAATTTGATGCATAGCTGCCGATCATGGGCGCGAGCTATGTGCCCAAAACGGTCCTAGCGGCGCACACATTTGCAGCTCGATTGTCGACGTTCTTTCGCTGATCCCCAGAATAGCGGCCCAATGACCGCTGTAGGGTCGCCTCCTGAAAAGAACATTTGGTTGCGTCTGAAGTTACTCTCCTCATCGCACTTAAAGAGTCAGTGCCGGTGAATGCGCTTCGTTTTATGGCCAACAGTTAAAACCAAGCCGTCGACCGCGACAACCGCGTAGCTGTTTAGCTTCGCTTGGACGCATTTGAACTCCCTTTCACCAACTGCGTGACGGACGCGGTCCCGAGCGCGCCGGTCGAAGAACAAAATTTCAGCGCCCCTATGGTCATGAACCTTGCTTCCAAAGTTCAATAAGCAGTCGAGGACCGGCATGGAGATAGCCCTTTGTTGCAGTCGAGTTTTTGCGTGAATGCTGAGACTGATACTCATTATGGGGTCTCCCAAGTTGATGAACATATCCTCAAAAGCATCAGTCGTGCCAACCCAGAAATAACTCTGGTTTACTTCGAATCCTCAAAAAACGTTTCCCTTTTTTAATGCAGAAGCATAAAATTTCATCTAGTAGCACAAAAAAGGTTATGCATTGGAATCAACCCTCGTTTCTTGGATTGGTCGAACCGATTTAAAGGCAAGTCGAGGCGATCATGGAGTTGGGTTTGGCCCAATTGCACAAGCTGTTCTTGCAAATCAATACGTAGCGGTCCATTTGCTGAGCGATTTTGAAGATTTGGAATCTCAAGAATTTTGCAAGTGGCTTGCCGGGAAAACCGGCGCGACGGTCAAGCTGCACTATGTGAAATTGTCATCCCCCATCAATTTCAGCGAAATCTATCAGGGTGTCATCAAAATTCTGGAGGGCGTTCGCAAAAAAGAATCGCCACTCACGTATCACCTGAGCCCAGGAACACCAGCAATGCAGTCCGTCTGGATATTGCTAGCAAAGACTACCCACCCGGCCAAGTTAATCCAGTCCTCCCAAGAATCGGGGGTTCAAGAAGCAGACATTCCATTCGATATCGCGGCCGAGTTCATTCCCCAACTGCTAAAGAAGTCGGATGAGTTGCTTACGCAGATCTCCCAGGGTGCTGCTATCGACACTCCAGAGTTTTCTGACATCGTGCACAGAAGCCCAGTCATGAAAAAAGTGATTGCGCATTCGCGGAGAGTCGCGCTGCGTTCAATTCCCGTTCTCATAGAGGGCGAAAGTGGAACCGGAAAAGAGCTTCTGGCCAGAGCGATCCACAAGGCAAGCCCTAGATCCGACAAACCGTTTGTGGCCGTTAATTGCGGTGCTATCCCGAGTGAGCTCGTTGAATCAGAGTTCTTCGGACACAAAAAAGGCGCCTTCACTGGTGCAATTGCCGATCGCAAAGGGTATTTCGAGAAAGCCCACCTCGGGACGCTATTTCTAGATGAAGTCGGTGAATTGCCTCTCTACATGCAAGTAAAACTGCTTCGTTCATTGCAAGAGCGCGAGGTAGTCCCAGTGGGGTCGGGTGAGCCGCGAAAGGTGAACGTGCGGGTAATAGCCGCTACAAATAGAACGCTCATAGAGGAGGTTTCGGCTGGTCGGTTTCGAGAAGATTTGTTTTACAGGTTGGCAGTTGCAATTGTCCGGCTCCCACCCCTACGAGATCGAGCTGGGGACCTGACCTTGCTAATTGACAAGTTGCTCAACCGAGTAAATGAGGAAGGCATGGAAGCGAATTTTGAAAGTAAAAAACTTTCTGCTTCCGCAAGAAATATTATGTTGCAACACAATTGGCCCGGCAATGTTCGTGAGCTTTTGAACACGCTGCAAAGAGCAACTGTATGGTCTGATGAAAACCTCATTGGAGCCGATGCGATGCGCGAAGCGATTCTGGTTGCCCCAAAATTTGGTCAAAGCGGGGAGAATGTTCTAAATCGGACAATAGACAACGGTATCCCACTGGAACAGATCATGGGAACAGTAGCTAGTCACTACATAAAGCGGGCTTTGGCTCACACGAACAATAATAAAACACGCGCGGCTGAGCTCCTTGGAATCGGCAGTTACCAAACACTAACAAACTGGATAGAGAAGTATGAAATCAAGTTTTAGATTGGCGCGATATGAATTTTAAGTTGGCACGAAAGCTGCTAAAGTAGCTGCAATTCAAACCACAAGAAAGCTTCTCATGGGATTCGCAAAGTATCAAGAAGACATCGTCAACCGCTTTGTTCATGACCACGCAGTCCGATCAGTCGTTAAGGGTGTAGCCCGTCAAGCCGCGACTGGTAGCATTCACAAGAAGCCAAAACCAGATTCAAAAACAGGGACCCTCAAAATGAGCACACTCAAGTCTTTCGTAGCAACCACCGCACGTCCACTTCCCGTCATCGTTCTGGCTGATACCAGCGGGAGCATGGGTGAGAACGGAAAAATCGAAGCCTTGAATCAGGCACTAAGGGACATGATTCGCGCCTTTTCGACAGAGTCAAGAGTGCGTGCCGAAATACAAGTTGGGATCATCACATTCAATGGAACAACGGCAGATGTTCATTTGCCACTCACGCCCGCGCATCAGATAGTAGAGACGAAAACGATGGTCGCGAAGGGTGCAACACCGATGGGTGCAGCGTTTGATGCCGTTAGGACTTTGCTCGAAGATCGTAATCTGATACCAGCGCGTGCATATCGACCCGCGTTAATTCTCCTTTCTGACGGACTGCCTACAGATGACTGGGAAGCGCCGTTCTCCAAATTACAGGACTCTGAGCGAGCGAAAAAGGCATCACGATTTGCAATGGCCATTGGTGATGATGCGAGCGTTGACATGCTCACTCAATTTGCCAACGATAAGGAGGCGCCGCTTTTCAGGGCGCACGAAGCTCGCGACATCCATCGATTCTTTAAAGCTGTGACGATGAGCGTTACTTCCCGGACGTCAAGCGCAAACCCGGATATCACTGCAGGGATCAATCTATCTGACCTTACGGACGAGGATGAGCTGGATTTGGACTTTTAATGCTTCGCTCGATTGGCGCATCTGTGAAAGGGCCAGCCCATGAAACTGCGGGCCAACCAAACCAAGATGCAGTCGGATTGTGGGGACACAAAGGTGGACGGATCGCCACAGTCGCCGATGGGCTTGGATCACGTCCACTGAGTCATATTGGAAGTCGAACAGCATGCCAAGTCGCTCGACAGACTTTGACCTCCGCGAAGTCTCTGGAAGACCCAAAATCACTAATTAGTGGGATCTATAGAGCGTGGTTAACCGCTATACCAATCCGGCCAGCAGAGGCCTCAACCACTTTCCTATTGGCAATCGCTGAAGCAGACGGAAGCTCTACCCTTGCGCAAATTGGTGACGGGCTATTGCTGTATCGGGCAAACGGCAAGTTCGGTATATTGACGGAGGAGCGCGAAGGTTTCTCCAATCAAACAAACGCTCTCGGCCTAAGCAAAGCGTGGGCAGACTGGAAATCTAAGCAAATAAAGCTTGAAAAGCCCGGTGACGGGATAGTCCTGATGACAGACGGTATCTCGGACGACCTAGATTGGAGTGAGTTGGAGGGATTCTTCAACAAACTGTTTAGGGAATTCAGTAGACGAGGACCAATGAAGTCAAAGAATTGGATTGAGGCCGAACTGAACAACTGGCCGACACCGAATCACAGCGATGACAAAACTATAGCCATGATATGGATAGGGAAAAAATGAGCACAACGGAAAAGCAAAAGGGAAACCGAACCGTTTGGGATAAAAAGGGCACAAGCTACGACTTGAAAAGTAAAATTGGCGAAGGCGGCCAAGGGTTGGTGTGCACTACACAATATCCGAACGTACTAGTCAAAGTGAGTTTGCACCCCACCAACGACGAGCGGACCATTGATTGGTTTAAACACATCACATGGATATCTCGGCAACCACTTGAAGGCCTTCACATTGCGCGACCGCAAGCGTTAATTGTCAAACCTCGCTTAGGTTACGTAATGGAACTCATGGATGGCCTGGAGTCCCTTCGGCTGATGATGCAAACTTCTTTGGACGGGTTGCGTGAGGGTGGGGCCATACAGCCTTACCTAGACACTGGTGGCGTTCAAAGACGCATCAGACTGCTTGCCAAACTTGCACGCTCACTTGCGGCGATACACGGAAAGGCGCTTGCCTACGGCGATCTCTCACCGGCAAATATCTTCGTCTCTAAAGACATAAATTTTTCAGAAGCATGGCTGATCGACTGCGATAACTTAAGCGTCTTGTCACGCGACGCAAGCAGAAAGGTCTACACACCAGACTATGGAGCACCCGAAATACTGCGAGGAGAGACCGGAATAAACAGCCTGACTGACTCCTGGAGTTTCGCAGTGATCGCATTTCAACTCCTCACAACGGTTCACCCGTTTAAGGGTGACCTAGTGGAAAACGGGCCGCCTGAATTGGAGAATGACGCGCTCATTGGCAATTTGCCATGGATAGATCACCCGAGTGACGAGCGAAACCAAACCTCTAACGGCCTACCAAGAGAGAAGGTCTTGACCAAGCGGCTCAGGGAATGTTTCGAAAGATGCTTCAACGTTGGACTCAATCAGCCGGATGAGCGCCCGACAATGGCCGAATGGGCAGAGGCACTCGAGGCAGCTTGCATGCTTCTCGCCAAATGTGAAATAGCAGATGGTTGTGGGCACACATTCATTTTCAACCCCCAACGCAAGTGCCCCTTTTGTGGACATACCCAGCCCGAGAAGCGATCAGTGTTGCTTCGTCATTTCGTCTTTGCTCCCAAATCAGATCTGGGAGAAGACGCAACCGATAAAGACCAGTGGCTGCGAACCAATGAGTTGCAATTGGTTGACTGGGGAAACTCTGTAGAAATAAGAAGCTCCCCAGTAGGGTCTTCGACATATTTTGAAAGCCCAATTGTCCTAAAACTAAAGTTGGTGAAGGACGGACTCTTAATCGAACCAACCTCATCCGTCGCAATCGCGTTTCACCGCGAACCAAATAAGAAGCCTCAAGCCGTTACGCGAAAAATGGTAGTTGAAGATAGCTGGAGAAAGGGACTAACCTGCGCGATACACATTGGCGAAATGAGCAAACTTCATACCGCTTGGCGGTTCACCTGGTGAGTCAGCGATGAAACTAACAGATTTCAGCCTACTCGTTCCTGAAACTACAAACTTAACCATTGAAGGCGAAGTTGACCAGGCGCTTCAGCTAAAGACCGAATCCGAAATCAAGGTATGGGTGGATCAGGACGGAACTTGGATCAATCAAGGGGACGTCCTGATTCCTGTCCAGGCGGACCAAATCATATTGGAAGAGCTGATACTGCGTAAGGAGATTCCCTGGCTTTTGTTACGCATAAAAGGGGCAAATTTTATTCTGCAGCATGCCGAACCCGCTGACTGGTTGCCTTTAAGCGAACCAATGGAGATCGGTGTAGATGAAAAAATTGCGAACCAACTTTTTAAATCGTCTGAAATTCAAAGAGCAGATGTCCCTCTTGCTGTCGAATGGTGTAAACAGCATTTTCTGATCGATGGCGAACCTGCCAGAGCTGCTGCTAATAGAAACAGCGAATCCAATCCTGATAGTTGGCAACTTATTGGACAAGGTTGGAGGGCAGATCTTCAACGACAGGCGCGCGGGGGGCTTACCGTTAACCGCGTTGTCCAATCTTCCGCAAAGCCGGATGGCTGGAGCCTAATCGAGGGTGACATTCGCTTCGTTAATGAATCGGCGGTGACCTTATTGCTCAGCGAAGGACAACAGGCACAGCTGCGTCAAGTAGTCCAAACGCATGGTGATTACGTCAAGCTATGGCGACGGTATAGCGAACAGGAGTGGCAACGATCTCTCCGACAGGCGGCGGATCTTGGCATTTTAAAATTCACAAAAGTGGATGAAGCTAGCCAGGAGGGGGGCGCTTGGCGCTTCTATGCAGATCCAATGGAAGTAGAGCGATTCGCCTCTGCATGGAAGTCAATTGAATCAGATGGAGCGATCGCATTGGAAGCCGATGAGCAACGCCCAGACTGGCAAAATGCGCGTTACCAAGATCTGTTGAAAGTGGACAACAGACGGCGGTTCCGTGGCCGACCGAAATTCGAATCACAAACCATCTTGATTCACGTCGAAGGTCTGGTTCCTCCAGACGCCGGATACTTGTATCTGTCCCTCTCCGGTGATCGTGCTGTCCAGGAGCGGCGGCAAAAGGCGCTTGTAAACATTGAAACCTCAGTCAGATCGCTAAAGTTGCGCTACATCCTGCAGGGCGCGTCAGTCCCATCCCCAAGACTGACCAAGTATGAGCCATTGACCAAAGCAGCTCGAGAGTGCTTTAAAGACGGTAGTCCGACCGACAGTCAATCACGGGCAATAAAAATGGCGCTTGAAACGCCAGACATAGCACTGGTCATTGGTCCACCTGGAACGGGCAAAACCCAAGTTATCGCTGCCTTGACCAAGCGCCTAGCGGAAATTGTTGGGCAAACCAATAGCCAGCATCAGATACTGATTACAAGCTTTCAACATGACGCAGTTGAGAATGCTCTTGATAGAAGCCAGGTGTATGACTTGCCCTCGGTAAAGATTGGTCGGGAAAGTGAAGTGGACCCCATTGAAAGGTGGTGTCAGACTCAGGAGGAAAAGCTGGATGCAATTGTGTCGTTGCAAGACCAGAAGGATGGACACGCGGCATTATTGCGAACCGTGCATCTATCAATTTCAACACTAAGGCACGGACAACTTGTCATCGACGAGCAAATTCGCATACTCGGACAAATTGATGCGGCATTAACGGAACTTGCATCCAAGTATCAGATTTACTTGCCTTCTTTAGTTCGCGATGATTGGCAACACTATCTGAATCAACTGCAAACCCTGGACACTTTCAGACAAGTTCAGGTGAATGATGAAAAAAAGACGCAACTGCTTAAAAAAATAAGAGCAATTCGTGTGACAACTGAATCCTTTGCCGACGACGGACCCGATCGAATTCGAGATGCCTTGTTGGAAATTAAATTAACAAAGGCAGCGATACCTGACAGAGAAATTGAGAGGTTAGAAGATGTCGAGTTGATGGAATCGGTTAGTGATTCAGTAGCGATGGAGTTGAAACAACTTCGCGACTCATGGGTCGACAAATTTTCAGACTATCGACCTCCAATCATTCGCCACCGGATCAACGACGAAGGCCTACGCCTGATAAAGGCAATTGCAGATGGGCTGGCAGACAGGCTTAAAGCGACCAGATACGGTGTAGGCGGGGTTTTGCACAGATATCGTGACTCATTTCAGTCCCATCAAGCAAGGGCGAGACTAACCGTCCATGAATACGCAATGGTTGTAGGAGCCACCTGCCAACAATCAGCTAGCGTATCAATGGCAAGTCTGAAAAATCTTTCGGGTATTGGTGATTCAGGCATTTCATTTGACACGGTAATCATCGATGAAGCGGCACGAGCCAACCCATTGGATTTATTCATCCCCATGTCCATGGCCGAGAAGCGAGTGATTCTTGTGGGAGACCACCGTCAACTTCCGCACCTATTAGAACCGGCAGTCGAAAGTGAATTGGCCGAAACTCAGAGCTTCACGGAGGAACAGGGCAAGGCACTGCATGACAGCCTGTTCGAACGCCTATGGAAGCAACTGAAAGATAGGGAAGCAATAGACGGATTCCCGCGCGTTGTCATGCTGGACACCCAATTTCGGATGCACCCCACCCTGGGAAAGTTCATCAGTGAGCAGTTTTATGAATCCGTTGGGCTGGCAAAACTAAAACCAGGCAAGGAACCGAAAGACTTTCCAAGTGACACGGCCGGTTACGAAGGCAAAGTTTGCGCTTGGATTAATGTGCCACACATGCAGGGAAATTTTGAGCGCCGTCTGGGGACAAGCCGAAGCTGGACAAGAAACGATGAAGCTCAAGTGGTGGCAAAGGAAGCGGTAAGACTACTCAATTCTTGCGATACCAACACAACAATCGGCGTCATCACGTTCTACAGCGCACAGCGAGACCTAATATTTGAACACCTTGCTCAAGTCGGAGTTGCGGAAAAAGATCCTGAAACAGGAGGTTGGCGAATCAGTGCAGATTGGCGGCTGACCGCAAGTGGTGAAGAGAGGTTTCGGGTGGGCACTGTTGACGGGTTTCAAGGAAAGGAATTCGACATCGTATTGCTGTCCATAGTTCGGTCGAACAACGACAACATCCCAGCTCATACGCCGCATAACTTAAGTCAGTTCGAATCGGCGGCAAATCGAAAATACGGACACTTGAGGTTAGATAACCGGATGAACGTTGCCATGAGCCGGCAAAGACGGCTGCTGATAGCTATAGGCGACAAACAAATGGCAACCGGTCCAAATGCAGAAGTTGCCGTTCCTGCCCTCTCATCATTCCTGAACTTGTGTGGAGGTCCGGATGGAATTGTTCGCTGACCGCTACCTTTATGAACCTCCCAAAACATGGTTTGATGGGAGAAAGCAAATGCTTTGGCCCGTGTATGTCTGGAAGGTCATCTACCCTGACGAGCTGAATTTGGGTGCGAACCTGTTTCAAGAAGCAATTCTGGGTCTCATAAGAACCGGGATCAAGGATGTAAGCGAGATGTCTTCATTACTGGCACTCCATCCCGAGTTGATCCGGTTCATTTTGGCCACTCAGCTGCAACCCAATGGATGGATTGACGCAACTTTCAAGATTACTAGCACGGGCGAGAAGCTGCTGGATGCAGCGGAAGACAGTCGAATGAATCTGCGGGTTGGCTATGCATTTCAAGACGCGATAAGCGGCAATTGGTTGCCTCGCTTTCTGACCGAACTGCCGGAAATCGCCCCTGTTTCATATGACCATGAGAACCGTCCTCAATTCATCTTGGACAAGGCAAAAGGACGCAAGGAATCCGCGTTCATCCTGCCTTCACGCTCAAGCCCTAAGGCAAACCTGTCACTTTTGAATGAGGCGTACCGAACCTATCAAAAGGACCTTTCGTTTGCACGCAGAATCGACCTGACCTCTGAGCCTGGTATTCACATCCAGCAAGTGGAAGCAATCAGTGACACACCGACCAAGGCATATCTGTGGTGTGAGTTGTATAAAGAGCAAGATGATGGGCAGCGATGGCTGGTCAGTGACCCATTTAGGTTGCGACGCGCTGCCTCTTGGCTTCGCAAGCCCTTGATTGACATTGCCCCGACAAGCCCGGCGCTTTTACAGCGGATGCAAGAGCTTGTTGACCTATCTCCAGACCAACTGAGTGCCAATGAATGGCTGAGTAACGTAGAGCAGAGTATTGACTTGGAGCTATACGCCAAGTATCCATATGTTGAAGGGCACGAGTTAATCAAGGAACACTTGGCAGGACTCTTGCGACAACAGTCGCGCCTTGCAAGTCGCCCACGCCCAAATAGAGAAGAGATGGGGATACTCGTGGGAGAAGCGCACAACCTTTTGGAGGCAGTGCTTAAGTGGCTTGTTTTGAAGTGGCCTGTAGATACCAAAAACTGGTCAGCGAAGTATCGACATCGCAATGATGCGATTGAAGACTATCGGAGTGTTGGAAGAAACGGCCTAGATTGCGTCAATGAGGAGCTGATTCAGCAACTGGCCAGTCAATCAATGGGCAACATCATTGCTGCCATTCAAACAGGAGACCGTCCGTTGAAGGCGCTGCTAGCCGCCGCTGTCTATTGCGCCGACGAACAAGCTGATCATCCGTTCAGGAGGGTTTCAGCTGAGCTTCTACGATTGGACATATTGCCCACGTTGGCAGATTACAGAAACAAAGTTAGCGGACATGCCTCAGGGGAAAAAGCACTTCTGGAAGAAGCCTTGATGGCTGCAAACTTTGCAATTCAGTGGATGGAATTATTTAGGGAGTGGTATTAAAAATGGCAAAAAACAAATTTAAAAACAACATACAGCAGGCGCAGTCGTCAACGCATGCAGGGCCTCAAAAATCGATCTCGCCCTTGTTGCAAAGGTTCATACCAACGACGGAACAAACTGCGAAATCGATTGACGTTGTTAGTCCAGAATGGAACGTGCAAACCTTGGAGTTGCTCCGAGAGGCAATTTCTTCGGAAAGACGGGAAGAATTTGATCGGTTTCTTCAACAGTTTATCGACCTTGGAAATGCGACTCAAGCAGCCTTAAAAAGCGCTGAGGAAGCTGAGAAGCAATCGAGTTCAAGTGCGCAGGCGTTTGATGAGCAGCAGGACGAACTAACTGCCAAGGAAACAAAACTGGGCGGACTGCAAAAAGACCTTGAGTTACGCGAGAAAAAAGTTCTTAGCGATGAAGCGGCGCTGATTGACAGACTAAAAAGTCTCGAAACTCGTGAAGCAAACGCCAAGGCGAATTTTGCTTCGGAGAATGCGACAGCATTGGAAAATCTCAGGCTTGAAATCACGAAGCTAGAGGGGCAAAGAATCGAAATTCACAATGAACTTTCGACGAAGCGCAAAGTCGCAACAGAGAACATTGCAACGGAAGTGTCTATTGCGCAAAAGGATATCGAACAGAAGCAAATTGCGCTTGATGAACTGCAGGCGAACCTAAATGCACAAAAGGAAGCGCAGGACTATCAACAGCGTCGCATAGATCGTGACCAAAGGTCGACAGAGCAGCTTGAAACGATGCTGAAAAAGCAGCTTGAATCTGATCAACTTGCATCATTACGAAAGAAAGACGGAGAAATCGAGAAGCTGCGTGGAGTCAACGAACGCTTAGCTGCTGAAATCGACGAAGTCAGAGGAAAGATTTCAAGCTATGTAGCACTTGAACAAGAACTCAAAGGAAAGTCGGCCAGGGCACTGATGGATGAGGTCAGCGAACTGCAGCGAAGCTGCCAAGAAAAGGATAGGGAAATTCAAAGTATCAAGTTCGAAAAGGGTGCCGTCGACGTGGTTGCGCTCAAAAAGGAAAACGAATACCTCGCAGAGAAACTCCGAACTTTGATGCCTGATTATGAAGAACTGAAGAGGAAAGCATTTCAATTCAACCTTGGAGTGATGGAGAAAGAACAATGGGCGACGGAGCGTCGCCTATTGGCGAAGAAGAATGAACTCATGTCGGCGCACCTGAACGATCTGGAGTCGCGTATCACGTCGTTGACCGAGGCTGAAGGAAAGCAAAGCGCGTTCCCTGAACTTCACAGGTTTGACAGTGAAAACTCTTTCAATACGCCAGCAGCGACGGTTCCGGTTGCAAATCTGAAGACGTTCACAGGTATCCTGCAACATCGGATCGCCGCCAGTCAACCAGGAAATCCGCTTTATTTCCGTCTTGAGGACCTGCAGCTTTTTGTTGGTGGGCTAGCAATGAGCCAATTGCACATCCTTCAAGGAATAAGTGGGACTGGCAAGACCAGTCTTGCAAAAGCATTCGCCAAAGCAGTCGGAGGTGAATGCACCGACATCGCGGTTCAAGCCGGGTGGAGAGATAGGGCGGACCTACTTGGTCACTACAACGCATTTGAGAAACGATTCTACGAAATGGACTGCTTGCAGGCCCTGTACAAGGCACAGACACCTTCGTTAAGTGATCGAATCAATATTGTCTTGCTTGATGAAATGAATTTGTCGAGACCTGAACAATATTTTGCAGACTTTCTTTCAGGTCTTGAAAAGGCACCAGGTGACAGACTCGTCCCCCTTATGGTGTCAGCTCCAGCAAATGCTCCCAAACTTCTTCGGGATGGTCGGGAAATTCTCATTCCTGAAAACGTGTGGTTTATAGGGACTGCCAATCAGGATGAAACCACAAACGAGTTCGCAGACAAGACCCATGACCGCGCATTCATCATGGAGCTCCCTCGCCACGAGGGAAGTTTTGAGTTTAATGGGAACTTTGAAGACTTAAGCTACCAATTCAACAGCTTGAAAAGTGAGTTCCGCAAGGCCCAAAAGAAGGACGAAGCAGAAGTTCGTGAGTTATTAAAATTTATTGCGAAAAGTGAGCTTACAAAAGTTTATGAAGATCGATTCGACCGTGGATGGGGAAATCGATTTGAGCGGCAGGCCTTGAAATTCATGCCGGTTGTAAGGGCTGCTGGAGGGTCCTTTGAAACGGCGATCGACCACATGCTTTCTACGCGCGTTTTTAGGGCCGGCAAGGTCACTGGAAGGTATGACACCAAGAAGGAAGATCTGATCGCAATTGAAAAGGCTCTCCTTTCAACACTTGGGAAAATCCTGCCAAATATTGTGCCTATCCGTTGTCAACTTGCTATTGAGACTGAGATCAAGCGGCTGGAGAAGAGCTAGTGAAGGTATTTGATCGTTATGCAGGGATAGAAGTTGGCTTGCCTAAGATTGTTACTCCTGGTCGGTATCGCATATTAAGGGCAGCAACGCTAAATACTGGCATTTCGCTAACTCAAGGCGATGTGCTTGTTTCTGATGGGCAAGAGCAATGCGAGCTTGATGGTTCCCCGCGCACATTTCAACAGTTGGATGCATCTTCCAAAGATGAGGCGAACTGGAAGTTGTTAACGTTGGCCTTGGCGGAAATTGCGAAAGAGATTCGCTCGGGGAATGTTACGGGGTTTTCTCCGTTGTTGCCCTCAGCAACAGGACAAGCTGCAACACCTTTGGCACTTGAAAGGGCAATTGAGGGGCAAATTAATCATTTGCAAGAAATTGATCGTCGCCCAAGATTCAGCATTCACTATGAAACAGATGTCTCACCATTGTCGCGGGCGAAGCGACTTGCACCTACTGTATTGACTTATCTCGCGGCACACTCAGAGGACTGGCATCGCAGAACAATTTCTAGCGTAAAGCCTAAACGAGTTCTCGCCTTGTTTAGTGACGACCAGTGGGCAATTTACGAGAACTGCATTTATGCGCGACTACTGGACTTGCTTGATAGACATCTGAGCGACAGACTCCATGAGTTGAACTCCTTGAAGGAGACTCTGCAGGAAGCTCTCGAACTTACTGAGTCAATGGACCTGGACTTTCGAATAAGGGAATCATTGTGTTCACTTTGGGGCGATGCGCAATCAATGAAGAAGACCGCTAGCCTACTGGATGAGACCGCAGAAACTATCGAAAGGCTTGGGAATTTGGCAAGAAAAATTGCCAACTTAAAACAAGGAGAACTATTTAGACGTATTCCGCGCGGGACTCACGTTCCAGCGCAATTGAGAGACACCAACATTCTTGTTCACGATCAGCACTACCGGCATTTGCGCACTCTTTGGCTGCTGTATCAAAAGAGAGCAAGTGATGAAAAAAAGACTGGCTTGGAAATCCATGCATTAAACCAGCGCATTTTTGAAAACTACCTGCTTTACACAGGGATGATCTTGACGCAAGTCATTTTGGAGAGTTGCGAAAATATCAGGCGCGAAAGTGATGAAAAGTTGTTCTTTAATTTCGCTGGGTGCGAAGGACTCCTTGAGCGTTCGGGGAAGGAGTGGAACATTGCTCTTGATGGAGTGACGTTAACCTTTGTGCCTGTGATGTATGCGGAGAAGTTTGAATGCGAATCAGTTGATCCTTCTCGGCGAAGAGTGCTGGTTGCACTAACTGGACCAGACAATTTCCCCGACATGGCTTGCCAAGAGCAATTCAATTCGATAGTAGTTCATCCGAAACAGTTCTATGGTTTTGAGCTTATCAAAAGCAAAGTGATTCCATTTCTGTGGAAATCAGTTCTTCGAACTTACGGAGTGCCGATAAGTCCGCTGCCAAAACCTGTCACAAAATGGTTTGGCATAAACGGAATAGGGAAAGTAGATGGTGACGGCTGGGACTTACCAATTGAATTGTCGACAGATCAACAAAGGATATTCAAAGAATGGATTCCAACTGCCGCAATCAACACATCGACAAGAGATGAAATCGTGCTGAAAGTGTCAAGGGTCAGGTTTCTTTCCACCTGTCACATCTGTGGACAAAATGCCAACTTCTTGAATCGCGGAGAGGGATTCTTTGCCGAATGCAATGAATGCGGAATCGAGTGGGGCGTCTACAGCAAGCAAGGAAAGCGAAGAGCACGTTTTAGTGTAAAGGACTCACCTGCACCAACTTTCAGAACGCATGGAGCGCTGCACTGGGATGTTGCGATTTAAGATTTCAACAGTTCAGTTCTGGCAGTCCGCTACCTAAATCTACTTCTGGATAGCAGTCATTTCCGAAGGACTGCACCTGGTCGGCATCCGGTGCAGCAATCCGAAAAATCGACGCCACATTGCTGAAGGAGGCTAAAGGGGTGAATGTCGGGTATGGATCGAGCATTTCGGTCAGACCTACGTCAGCAACCGCTGCAGTCCTGTCTCAGAGTTGCCCACCGCCAAAGTCAGCAATGTGGATCTGGCGAGGTCAATCGAAAGGCAGCTGTACGGAACCCCACAGTCAATCCGAGTGCTGTCACTTGGTGAGTTCAACGACCGGTATCAGGCTGGCATTTCAAGAAACTGAAATTCGGCTTTGGGCACGTCAGCGATGCTCGCCACAGTCGGGAGTTGAGCTTGCTGCCAATCTGCATAGCCCTATCCGCCAATACCTACCACTTGTTGCCGTCATGCGCTGGTCGCCCGCGCGAACTTCGTGCCCTTACTTGTCACGGTCAACCTGCAGTTATCCAGTTATCTAAGCAACCGCATGAGTATCAGGTTTGAGATCAATGGAAGTTCGTACTGAAAGCGTTTTGTTCGCATGGGGTGTTGCGTCTGTCGCCCTCCCCCCTGATGTCGACTATGCGGTGACAACTTCAACCCTTCGCCCGCTTACGCCACTGCTCTTTTGTATAGATGAGTGCCATCGCGTGTGCCTGCGGCGACAACCACTCCACTTTTGGCCGATGCATTCAGCCAAGCACGTACTCTGTTGGCAATGACGACATGCGCGCTTTCGTCGAGGTCCAGTTTTTTCAGCGCTACCTCAATTAACTCAGATGCGCTCAGCTTTTTTCGTCCCAAGCAGCTAAGCCAAAGTTTGGCTCCCGTTGAAGGAATTCTGGACGATTGTGCTGCTGAGCCTTTTGACGATTTCGCTAGTTTTTTAACTTTGCCAATTCGCTTGATTTTGACGACTTTTCTGCCTGGAAGACTCGCGTCCACGACGGCGATATCTTCAACTGCATGCGCCATGGGGGTGGCGGTAAAGGGCAAGGCTGTGGTGGCTGCATCAATTGTTATGAGCGGCCGAAGTCCTTGGAGTGCCTGTTGTTAGCGG
>Ga0210023_1000678_pt1 | contig 25614 bp, 21 predicted proteins | sample CryGeymeta201524_FD_183987 | JGI IMG/M metagenome (GOLD analysis project Ga0210023, IMG submission 183987) | Groundwater microbial communities from Crystal Geyser aquifers in Utah, USA - Crystal Geyser metaG 2015-24 (SPAdes) (version 2) | ecosystem: Environmental > Aquatic > Deep subsurface >... | reverse complement strand
GAGGTGGGCATCAGCCTGGGTGGTCGGGAAGAAATTGTAGATAAAGATGTCGGGATGCGCGGTGCCCAGGCGATTGACGCGTCCGGCGCGTTGCAGCACCCGGGTCGGGTTCCAGGGCAGATCGTAGTTGATCAGCACATTGCCCCGGTGGAGGTTGATCCCTTCGGAGAGGATATCCGTGGTGATCAGGATGCGCAGGGTGTCGTCGCCCTGTTTCTGGTTGGGGTCGAAGGCGGTTTTGATCAGGTCGCGAGCCAGTGCCGGATTGTGGGTCACGGCAGGCTGACCGGCACGGCCCCCCTGGCTGCTGAAGAACATGACCCGACCGGGATACTGCTGGTTGATCTGTTCGAACAGGTAATCTCCCGTCTCCTTCGATTCAGTGAAGACGACAATGCGGTTTTTCAGGGCACGATCTTTCTGCAATTGCGCGCTGAAGGCATCCAGCTTGGGGTCCTGATCGACATTCTTCCAGAGCTTTTCGACCTGGCGCAGCAACTCAAGGTCGTGTTGCAGATCGGTGATGAAGTCGCCGCGAAAATCCTCGGCTGAATATTTTGCGGCCTTTTCCTCTTCGACATACTGCTCCAGTGCATCGAGATCATCATTGTCGAGCAGATCATAAACATCGACGTCCTTACTGATATAGACGGTTCCGCCATCATACATGCCGATAAATCGTTCGTAGGATTCGATGAAACGGCGGATGCTTTTACGGAACGCATAAAAACTGCTCTCCAGCCGCTTGATCAGGATCCCCTTCATGAACCCACCGACGTTGCGCTGCTGCTGGCGTTCAAATTCGGAAAGCTGTTTGCTGCCCGAGTAGTACAGCAGAGGGATGTAACGTGCATAACGGAATTCGTGTAACAGGCCGATGGTCTGGTTGAAGATCGTTTCCAAGGTGCCTTCAAATGTGTAAACGATCCGGCGCGGGTCCTTAACTTCGGGGAAAAAGAGACCCTGACTTTGCGTATCCTTTTTGAAGTAGGTCATGACATCAGAGCGGGTACGCCGCACCATGACATGCTTGAGGATGCGCTCGCGGATTTCTCGGGAGACCGCCTTGATGGCCTCCTTGTAGGCCGGGTCAGTGCGGTCCAGTCCCTTAAATCGACCGCGCAGAGAGGCAAAGAAGCGCTCGAGATTGGGAATACCGGGGATAGTCGAATTTTTGGGGATCTGGAACAGCTTGAGCTGGGCAAAAATGTCATCGATGGTGTTATTCAGCGGTGTCGCTGTGACCAGAATGACCTTTTTCCCCCGGCAGATATCGAGCAGATCGGCGTAGGAACGGGTCCCTTCGTTGCGGAAGCGGTGCGCCTCGTCGACCACCACATAGTCGAAACGATCGAGGCCGAACTTAATCACTTTCTCAAGCTTTCCGAGCGACTCGACCCGTGCCGGAACACGGAAATCGTGCAGACTCTCTTCCCAGTAGCTCTTCAACACCGGCGGGCAGATCACCAGAATCCGCCCTTTAAGCTGTTGCAGCAATTGCGCGGCGATGAAGGTCTTGCCCAAGCCGACCACATCGGCCAGAAAGACCCCGTTGTGTTCGTTTAGCTTCTTAATCGCCTGCTGCACCGCCTGCTGCTGGTATTGCAATGCCATGAACCCTTCGGGCAGAAAGATTTCAATATCGTCCTGAAGGTTGATATCTTCCTGCAGGTACTCATAAATCAGTTTCAGATAGAGTTCGTACGGGGTGATGGAGTCATTCAGCCAGGTTTTTTTCTGCACGGCATCGACAAAATCATCGGATATGTCGACCGACTGTCGCCACAAGTCTTCAAACTGCTCTAGGGCGTACTCAACATCACGGCGCTGACGAAGCTCAACGTTGAATTCGCGGTTGGCAACCAGGCCGGAATAGGAGAAGTTGCTCGAACCGGTAACGACAAAACCATAATCACGATCATCCGGGGCAAAGCGTCCGATGTAGACTTTGGCGTGAATGTTTCTGGATGGGAAGGCCCGGATTTCGAGTTTTTTGCCGTTGCCACCACGGTTGCGGTCTTCGGCAGAATCGGCGCATTCCGATTTTAGAAATTCGATGAATTTTTTCAGTCCCAGTTCAAGTCTGTCATCTGCTTCCTCAGAATGTTCAATTTCTTCGATCAGAGTCTGCTGAAACTGGTCTTTGGCATTTTTGTGGGACTCAAAGTCGATAACAGACTGCGAGCGATAAGCATTGATAGCCCGGTTCGATTCGTCGTCAATCCCCAGCCCAACCAGTATGCGGGTTTTCTCAACCGGCTCTATGCTATCGTAAAGCTGATAAAAACCACTGGAACGGAAATAACCGACCAGAACATCAAAGAGTTGCGTGTCTGCCAGCGTGGCCTTGAAGCGATCCAGCAGGGTCTGATGCGGGCCATTGGTAAAGAAGGTCAGGTCGGTGTTTTGTTTGCTCATGGAGTCTCTATAATCCCCTCGTGGATAAAGAAAATAAAGTCCTTGCAGATTAACAAACTTTCTGAATTTCCTGAAGAAAAATAAACATCTTGCTCACATCATCCCAAGCATCCACTCCTCGACCTCGACCATGTTTTGTGCGACCGGTAACCGGGGTAGTTTCAAGAATGTTGACGGATCTGCAGGCCATGGCGCAGATGCGCTGAGCTTGTTTCGCGCTGACTCATGGATCAGAATGGATGAAACAGAACCATAAAAAGAGAAAAGCCCTCGTTTTCAGAGGGCTTTTTGTACTACATTGAATCATGATGAATTTTCAAATGGTACCCGGGACGAGAATCGAACTCGTACAGGATTACTCCCGAGGGATTTTAAGTCCCTTGCGTCTACCAGTTCCGCCACCCGGGCATGGGTGCTTATCTTAGTGATTCGTGAGATTCTGTCAACTGAATATCTGTGAAAAATTCAATTTGTGGCTCTTGTGCGATGAACTGGTGTTTGAGGCAAAGCTGAGCAAATTTCTTCAGGCCCTCCAGGTGCTGGGGCGTCAGCTGATAATTGATGGTCTGCCAATATTGTACCAGCTCTCCGGTCTGGAGATTAAGTTTTTGATGGAGCGGAGTTTCTTCGGCCAACTGCGGTAATTGTTGCAGAGACAAGGCCAGAGACTTTTTCAGCTGCTGATGAAGCAAGTGCAAAGCATCGGTCTTGTCACGCGCGGCGGCGCGCCGCATTATCCACAAAGCAAAAACAAAGGGCAGGCCGGTGTGCTGAAACCAAAGCGCGCCAAGATCATAAATCTGCATGCCTGAGGGTAATAGGCGTGCCTGCTTCATTGCGCGATCGCCAATCAACAAAACAGGTTGGCGGGCCGCAATCAAAGCCTCAGCCGGCCCTGCAGGAACAAAATCCAGCACCTGCGGGTGCGCATAGAATTCGCGTAATAAAACCCGTAAAAGATTGATAGAGGTCGCAGATTCTCCGGTAATGGCGATGGCTTGGCCCAAGAGCTTCTCCGGTGGGCAGGGGCTGAACAGTAGAACGCTTTGCACCGGGCCACAGGAAGAAATGGAGACCTCGGGCAGCAACAGGTAGTCTTGGCTGTTGCGGAGATATTCGAAGGAAGATGAGGGGCTGATATCAACTTCGCCGGTCTGCAACATCCGGTTAAGCGCCGAGGGCACACCCGAGAGAATTTGACCGTTGAAACCCTTGTCACGCAGATAATGAAAGAAGGGTTCGCAGTTCAAATAGGGGATGTGACCAACCCGTAATTTTGGTTCAATCGACATACAAAGCTCCGGCTGACAGGGGCCAATCGAGGCATTGATAGCGATGCTGAGCTAGTTGTGTTGCCTGCTGTAATTCATCAGTCGTCAAAGCCTGTTCGACAAAATCTACCGGCCAACCGCGGACAAAAGCGTGAATCAGGGCCTCTTCAAGTTGTGCGCTGGTACAAGGTGGTTGACAAAAGCGGTTGATCCAGCCAATTTTTTGGGCCAAGCGCTGAACGCCTGTGGCGGAACTCAGGCTGGTATCGGTATTCAAGAGTAAAAAAAGTTGAGTCAAATCCATATTTAATGGCAAGGAACCATGTTGCAGAAAACCCTGACGGGTTCTCTTTTGGGAACTGCCACAAATTTTTTTACCTTCACAGAGAATTTCAAACTGGGCGGGGGCCGTAAAGCAGGCACTCTGCTCAACGCGACTGGTGGTGCCCTCGCCCCCATGCCGTGCAGCGATTTCAGCATTTAGGCCGATGGCGGTCAGGGCATCGAGCAGAACCTGTGCAATATGCTGATAGCTAGCGGAGATGGTGCCACTGAACAAACCCTGGCGTTTGGCGATCACGGCGTAGGTGAGCTCATCGTCATGTAACACCGCCCGCCCGCCGGTGAGGCGGCGCACCACCTCGACTTTATGGTGTCGACACGCCTGAAGGTTATACTGTTCAGCCTTGCGTTGGCTGAATCCCAGACTTAATGTCGGGTTCTGCCAACGGTATAAACGAACAACAGGCGGGGATATCCCCGCCTGTACTTTTTGGAGTAAAACCTGATCCAGGGCCATGTTCATGGCACCAGTGAAGGCTTCTGCCCGAATGAGACGCCAGTGCGTACCTATCACCTTAAATTTTGACCCGTTCGAGAAAATTAGTATCAAAATCGAGGTCACAAAATTGCTTATTGTTCATCAATTTCTGATGAAAAGGTATTGTGGTTTTAATGCCCTGAATAATGTACTCGTCGAGGGCAACTTTCATGCGTTTGATAGCCGCTTCACGATTTTCGGCATGAACGATCAGTTTTCCGATCATTGAATCATAGTGCGGTAACACCGTGTATTGATCATACATGGCACTTTCAACCCGCACTCCCATGCCACCGGGGGTATGATAACCGGTAATTTTCCCAGGAAAAGGCGTAAATTTTTCCGGATCCTCGGCGTTGATGCGACATTCAATGGCGTGACCGGTAATTTTAATATCTTCCTGTTTGTAACGCAGTTCAAACCCGGCAGCTGAACGAATTTGTTCTTTGATAATGTCGACGCCGGTGACCATTTCGGTGACCGGGTGCTCGACCTGAACCCGGGTGTTCATTTCCATGAAATAGAAACTGCCGTCGCTATCAAGCAGGTACTCAATGGTTCCGGCACTCGAATAGTTGACCGCCTTGGCCGCTGCTACCGCACAGGCCCCCATCCGCTCACGCAGTTCGGGGGTTAACACCGGGCAGGGGGCCTCTTCAACCAGCTTCTGATGCCGCCGCTGAATGGAGCAGTCGCGCTCACCCAGGTGAATGACATTGCCATGTTTATCACCCAGTATCTGAATTTCGACATGGCGTGGGTGTTCGCAAAATTTTTCAATGTAAACATCGGCTTTGCCGAACCCCGCCTGAGCTTCGGTGCGAGCCATAGCCAAGGCATTAGGCAAAGAAGCCGGCGAATGAACAATTTTCATCCCCCGACCACCACCACCAGCGGAGGCCTTGATGATGATGGGATAGCCTATTTCGGCGGCAATGCGCACGGCCTCTTCAGTGGTTTCTACGCTTTTGTTGGTGCCAGGCAAAATAGGTACGCCCGCGGCGGTTACGGTCTGGCGCGCGGAAATTTTATCCCCCATGCGCCGCATGTTGTCGGCCGAGGGGCCGATGAACACGATTCCGCACTGCTCACAAATTTCGGCAAATTCGGCATTTTCAGATAAAAACCCGTAGCCCGGATGAATCGCATCGGCATCGGCAATTTCCGCCGCGCTGATAATTGCTTTCATGTTGAGATAACTTTTGGCGCTTGGCGCTGGGCCGATACACACCGCTTCATCAGCCAGGCTGACATGCAATGCATCGGCATCGACATCGGAAAAAACGGCAACCGTATGGATACCCAGTTCTTTGCAGGCCCGAATAATGCGCACGGCAATTTCCCCGCGATTTGCGATCAATATTTTATGAAACATCTGAGCTCTCCCATTGAGATAGCCGGTTGGTGTTTAGAGACGTTCGACCAAAAACAGTGCCTCACCATACTCAACCGGTGCCGCATCACTTTTTAAAATTTCAATAATACGACATTTAAACTCAGCTTCAATTTCATTGAAAAGCTTCATCGCTTCAACCAAACACAGGGTTTGTCCCGCTTCTACCAGGTCTCCGACCTTGACAAAAGTATCGGCATCGGGTGAAGGGCGGTGGTACATGGTACCCACAATGGGTGAGGGAATTTTTTCGTAACGCTCATCTTCAACCGCGGCGGGGGGAGCAGCCGCACCAGAGTTTTGACCTGGCAACACCTGAGGGGCGGCTGCCGCCGGAGCTTGTAAGACCGGGGCACTCTGGGCCGCAAACTGAACGTATTCTTTCTCAGGTCCACGCCGAATGACAATTTTCTCTTCCTTGTTTTCCATGCGGAACTCTGAAATATCAGTATCGGTAATCAATTTTATCAAGGATTTCAGATCTTTAATTTCCATATTTCATTCTCCTGGTTCTAAAACCTGTAAAGATAATCGCCCGGTCAAAGGGCACGGTACTGTTTAGGAATCTGGGTTAAACAACGATAGCCGTCAGCGGTAACAAGGATTGTATCCTCGATACGAACCCCACCACGTCCCGGCAAGTAAATTCCGGGCTCAATCGTAATCACCATCCCCGCCTGCAGCTGATCTTTACCACGACTGGAAACGCTGGGATACTCATGAATTTCAAGGCCAACCCCATGGCCTAGGCCATGACCAAAATTTTCGCCATACCCGGCCCTGGTGATATGCTCGCGTGCAACAGCATCTAATTCAGCCAGAGATAGCCCTGGTTTCACCCAACGCAGCGCGAGATCATGAGCTTCAAGCACCAGATCGTAAATACGGCGCAAATCTACCGGTACATAGCCCACACCCAGGGTGATAGTTTCATCTGAATGATAGCCCTGTACCCTGGTTCCGAAATCAAAGGTTACCAGTTCGTTTGATGCCAATTGACGTGTAGAAGCAACGCCGTGAGGTAAGGCACCGCGGGGGCCCGATGCGACAATGAAATCGAAGGCACGCTCTTCACCACCAAGACGTCGCAGAGCAATTTCCAATTCGAGAGCCAAGGTTTGTTCACTGACTCCGGGTTTAATCAAACTTTCTATTGTGGCAAAGGCCTTGGCATTCAGATCTGCGGCCTGCTGAAGGGCCTCTATTTCTGACGAAGTTTTGATGCCGCGTAAGGCGTTGATTTTTTCTTCGACCGCAACCCATTCCAAATTTTCGGCACCGCGCCGCCTCAAAGCACAAAACTCGGCGACATTCAGTTCTGCGGCAACAAAACCTATGCGTTTGAAATCCTGGGCCAAGGCCAGGGCAGTCAAGGCATCAAATTTATGCTGATAACAGATCAGGGTATCGGCCTGCACCTGCTGCTGTGCCTGCTGCTGGTAGCGTGCATCGCTCAGGAACCAGCTGTTCGAGCGCGCGAAGAGATAAACACCATCTGTTCCCGTAAAATTGCAGCAATAACGGATATTTTTAAGCCCGAAAAAAGCAAAAGCATCCAGCGCCAATTCGTCGAGAATTTGCGTGCAATAGAGTTTGGCAGCAGTATGCATTAGTGTTGCAGATGCGTGTAAAGGGCGTTGAAGGCCATTTCATAGCCGTAAGCGCCAAATCCGCAGATTTGACCTAAAACGACACCGCTAACAAAGGAATGATGGCGAAAAGCTTCCCGGGCATAAATATTTGACAGATGAACTTCCACCGCTGGCAGGGCAACCCCGCTGAGGGCATCACGCAGGGCGACGCTGGTATGGGTAAAACCACCAGGGTTTATGATCAAACCGGCACAACCCTCAGCGGGTGCCTGATGAATGTGATCAATCAAAACACCTTCATGATTTGACTGCTGATGCTTGATTTTAACGCCGAAATCACCGGCAAGAGTGCGTAAATTTTCAATGATTTCGTCAAGAGTCTGATAACCGTAGACCTCAGGTTCACGGCTGCCAAGCAGATTGAGATTGGGCCCGTTAAGAACTAGAATTTTCATCGTTTAGATCAATGCCTGACGTAGCGTTGCTAACTCACGGCGCATATGAAACCGTCCTTTGCCCAGGTTGCCGTCATGATGCAGGGTTAATGCAAGAAAATAATCATCGGTCACCGCCCGGATCACGACATGAAAACCAGCACTTTTTATCGTTACCTCTTGAAAATCACCGGTGCCTAAAATTTCTGCGGTTTTACGAATTTCCTTAACGACGTTGGTGTATTCAATCGCAAAAAGTTGCAAATCAACGTCATCGATCTGCACATAGTATTGCTCAATCGGGATTGCATCGAACCCCATCAACACAGCCCCCACAGCACCGGGCGTCGTTTTGACCAAAGTTTCAAGCGTGGCCTTGAACATCCCCTCTCCTTTTCTGAATAGAGGTCAGCAAACGATTCAGCTGCGCCAGAACACTCTTGTCGGCAGCCATAGACTTGTGTTCGGATGTGGGCTCATCGGGGGAAGCACCGAGGTAAAATGGCTCCGGTTCAAGCTCAGACTCTAGCTCCGATTCCGGTTCAGGTTCAGGCGGCGTCTCGGGGAGTGTGTCAGGAGCTGAGACAGTCTCAATTTCTTCAACCGGATCAGACTTGGATAATTGCTGAGACTCAGGCTCGGCTGTTGCCGCATTTTCAAGTTCACGTATCCGACGGCGCAGATCGAGATTATCGGGATCGTGCGCGAGTAGATTGCGAAAAATTTGCAGAGCTTTTGTGCCTAATCCCTGCTGCACATAAAGCTCGGCCAGGGTCACTGTTTCTAAAGCAGACACCCTTGATCTGTCGAGCTGTGGCTCTGCTGAATCGGCAAATTCAGGGGCAGAAGGTGAAGTTTCCCGCGCTGAGGGCGTATTCCCGGCAGTCGAAACAAATTCGGGGAGAGATCCCGCGGCCAGCGTTTGAATGTCTTCAGGCCCGGTGGTAAGTGCCGGCTCGGGTAAACCCAGAAGCAGTTTATTAATCACCGGATCAGCCGGTGAGAGCTCCCGGGCGTGAATCAATAATCGTCGTGCAGCGGAAAAGTGTTGTTGTAACAAATAAACCCGCGCACAACCAACCAGCGCAGCCAAGTTGTCCGGCTCTAATGCAAGGGCACGCAAAAAAGCCTCAACCGAACCAGACAAATCATCTTTCTGACACAAAATACGGGCTAGCACGACATGTCCAGGGGCACACTGAGGCTGAGAAACCAATCCCTTACTGACAACCTGATGGGCATTATCTAGTTGGCCCAACTTGCGATAGGCTTCGCTGAGTGAAACGAAAATATTCGAGCTGGGATCAGCCACCAGCAGTTCGGTGTAAGCTGCTATTTTGGTCAGCAAGGGATTTGGAGCAGCGGTTGACATGATCAAAACTCCAGCTCGGGGAATACCTGGTGGAAAGTTTCAGTGATGTTCACGATGGGATAGAGCACCGCGGCACCGATATCTTGATTCAAGACCAAAGTTAATGAGCCACTGCGCACCTTTTTATCACGTTGCATCGCATCAACATAACGTGCGAGGGGGAAATCTGGCCATTTCGTTGGCAATTGCAACGATCTTAAGAGGTTTTCCAGACGATGCGCTGTCGCAGATTGTGCCAACTGAAAATGACAGGCTAATCGACAGGCAACCAGCATCCCGCAGGCCACAGCCTCACCATGGCGCCATTCACCATAACCAGACAAATTTTCAATGGCATGGCCAAAGGTGTGCCCGAAGTTCAACAAGGCCCGGATCGAGCCTTCACGCTCGTCAACTTCTACAATATTCGCCTTGGTTTGGCAAGAAATCTTTACCGCATGCAGCAGCGCATCGGGATCAAGCGCCAGCAATCGGTGACTGTTGCCTTCAAGCCAGGCAAAAAAGTCGGCGTCATGAATAACACCATACTTAACCACTTCGGCCAAACCGGCACGAACTTCGCGCGTGTCGAGGGTTTGTAAGGTGTTTATGTCAATTAACACCAGCTTTGGCTGGTAAAATGCCCCAATGAGGTTTTTGCCGAGCGGATGGTTGATTCCGGTTTTTCCTCCGACCGAGCTGTCAACCTGTGCCAGCAAAGTCGTGGGAATTTGGACAAAAGGAATACCGCGCAAAAAAGTTGCAGCGGCGAATCCGGCCATATCACCAACAACACCACCGCCGAGAGCAATCAACCCACTGCCGCGGTCAAAGCCTTTTGCAATTAATTGGTCATAAATGGTCGCCAAAATTTCAAGATTTTTGTAGGCTTCGCCGTCGGGAAGGATGATGGAGTGGCATTGATAACCAGCATTCGTCAGGCAATCCATCAAAGGCGCCAAATAGAGTTTTTCAACCGTCGTATTCGTAATCAGGGCAATTTTGCGGGGAAAAGAAATATCTTCGAGATAGTCTGGGGTCCGTTGAATTAAACCCTGACCCAAAATTATCTCATAACTGCGTTCTTGCAACCCAACGCGGAGAGTTGTTGTCTTCACTTTTACCTCTGGGCTCACAGAAAAACGGGCAGGAAATCCCGCCCGTCTCACTGTCTTCCACGGAAAGTTTTTAGTTATTACTCAATATTCGCGGTGTTATAAAAATCATCAATTCGGCTTTGGTTTGAACGGTCTTGTCAGAACGGAATAATTGGCCCAACAGGGGAAGTTTCCCCAAGTAAGGGACGCCCGAATCTGAAACTTGCTTGGTATCGATAAAGATACCGCCGATAACTGTGGTCTCACCATCCATGACCAACACTTTGGTTTCAGCTTTTTTGGTATCGATGCTCGGCGCTGAAGCGCCAGCGGTAATCGAGGGAGTATCATTCGTCGCCAGAATTTCGAGAATAACACTGCCATCCGGGTTAATCACCGGTTTAACCTTCAATTCCAGGTTGGCGTTAACGAATTCGGTTTTAGGTCCATCTGCCCCTGAGGTCTGGTAGGGAATGGTCGTCCCTTGTGAGATAGTCGCTTCTTCGCCGTTGAGGGTGGTCACCCGCGGAGTTGAAATAACCTTGGCGTTGCCATTTGATTCCAAAGCCGACAAGCGCAGATCCAGAATTGTCTGATCGATACCGATACGCCCATAGGTAAACCCGGCCCCCAAACCGGCCTCAGTCGCTGCGCTACCCGGCCCTGAGGGCAAACCGACCAGAAAGTCGCCACCGATTCCTAAACTTCCCGCACCCATTTTTTCACCCGGATTGGCGAAATTAATCCCCCAGTTTACGCCTAAATCGCGGCTGAAGTTCGAATTGACCTCGACAATCCGCGCTTCGATCATCACCTGACGCTCAGGAGTATCCAATATTTTGACCAATTCGCGAACTTTTTCAATCCGTGAGGGAATATCGGTCACAATCACCAGTTTATTGCGCGCATCTTCGGTCATACTGCCGCGATCACTCAGCAGTTTTTGCGTCGGGCCGACAACTGCGGTCAAATCTGCATAGTTAACACTAATAACCTCGGTCTGCACGGGTTCAAGTTTTTCTTGCGCGCGGTCGGCAGCAAGTTCCGCTTCGCGCATGCTGCGGATTGTGTCTTTAGGCAGTACCCGTACGACATTTCCTTCGCGAATCATCCCCAGGTTCGTAATATCAAGAACCAGCGTCAAAGCCTGATCCCAAGGCACATCAATCAGCCGCAGGGTGACATTACCCTTAATCTCATCAGAGGCAATGATATTGAGGTTGCTGACTTCGGCAATTAACTGCAAAATATTGCGCACTTCCGCATTATCGAACACCAGGGAAATCTTTTCACCACTGAAGCTTTGCGCCATATCATTGCGACGTGCCACAATGGGATTACTAGCAAGAGCGTTTGCTTGCGCATCCGGCGCAAGCACATCGACAGGCGCGAGGGGCGAGGTTTCAGCAGTAGCGCTTGCAGGGCGCGGTGCGGGTGCCGCAACCGGAAGAATCCGTTCTTCATCGCGAACCGGGTCAGCCACAGCATAGGTACCGTCCTCGACTTTCAGCAAAACCGCGCCTGACTCCTGAACCAATGTGTAGGGTTGTAATCCTTTCAATTGGACAACAAAGCGCGTTTCCGCCGTTTGACCCTCGATCACTTGATAGGGAGTGACAGACTGCACCGCCGTCGGGAAAGCAAAGGATGCATAAACCCGGCTTAAAGCCCTGGGAATGGTGGTATTTTTCAAACCGAATTTAACGATAGTGCCATCCTGAACCGGCTCAACTAGCGAAATGGGGCCATCGACTTCAATGCGATAGACCGAGGTGCCTGCGTGGCTGCTGAAATCTATTTTAGTCACCGCAGCAACAGAGGGCTGAGTAATAGGCACCGGCAGCGCGGAAACCGCCACCGGGGTTGTTGGGGCTGAAGCAGCATTCACCTTTGCAGCAATCCCGTTTTTTGCGGCAACCCAAGAAACCTGAACACTGTTATCGGCGGACAGAACCTTATATTCAGGAACCAGGCCCTTTTCTGTGTCAAAAACAAACCGTAACTTATCTGCATAAGGGCCAACACGCAGCTGCGTAAACCCTTCCGCCAGATCGTACTTCATAATCCGATCGGCCAACTCGACACCAAACAAATCAACAACCAAACGCTTGGGGGTTTCAAGTTCAAAATACTTCAGGCGGGAAAAACCCGCAGAGGTGGTGATATCGACTTGATTTTTGCCGACCGTCACCGCTGCTGAACTGACCTTGGTAGCTTTATCAGCCGCAGCTTTATCGGCCGCAGCTTTATCGGCCGCAGCTTTATCGGCAGCAGCTTTATCGGCAGCAGCTTTAACGGCAGCAGCTTTAACGGCAGCAGCTTTAACGGCAGCAGCTTTATCGGCAGCAGCTTTATCGGCAGCAGCTTTATCGGCAGCAGCTTTATCGGCCGCAGCTTTATCGGCCGCAGCTTTATCGGCCGCAGCTTTATCGGCAGCAGCTTTAACGGCAGCAGCTTTGTCGGCCGCAGCTTTATCAGCAGCAGCTTTGTCGGCAGCAGCTTTATCAGCAGCAGCTTTGTCGGCGGCAGCTTTATCAGCCGCAGCTTTAACGGCCGCAGCTTTGTCGGCCGCAGCTTTGTCGGCAGCAGCTTTGTCGGCAGCAGCTTTGTCGGCAGCAGCTTTGTCGGCAGCAGCTTTGTCGGCAGCAATTTTTTCGGCGGCAGCCTTGTCGGCAGCAGCTTTAGCTGTAGCTGATGTGGTATCAACCGCAACTTTTACGGGTTCAGTCTGCTCAAAAGCCAAAGTCATGGCTTTGTCAGTAAAATCAACCTTGTAAGCGGTCTGATGATCTAAAAGAATTTCGGCACGCACCAGGGTTCCAAGAGACAGTTCAAAAGTCGAAAAGCGTATTTCCTGAATGCCCCCTTGATCGACAACCACCGGGGTTTTGATCTCACCCAGCTCCATGCGGGGAAAATCAACGACCACCCGCACCGGATCAATGGAATCGTAGACCGTATAACGATAGCCAACCGGCTGCGCTGAACTCAACCGCACAAGCAGCTTGCCGTCGACCGACTCCACCGCAACATCAGCAAGGCGGTTAAGGGAATCTTCAGCATAAAGTGGAACAGCACAAAAGAGTGACAGCAGGATGCAGACGTAAACTTTAAACAATCTCATAGCTATATTCCTCTGGTGTCAAATTGACCGGTCATCAAAGTATTTTTTTAGGGGGCATCGAAATCGTTTGTCTGCTTTTCACCAATTGACCCGCCAAATCATAGGTCTGTTCTTCGACGATAACAGCTGAAGTGGTAATATCAATAATGATGCCATTATTTTTACCGATTTTAAGACCCGGCTTGAGTATATAGTTTTTACCGTCGGGCGCACTCACCATGGCTCGTGGTTGACCTTTGCCTATCAGCAGGGCGATCATACGAAATTGCCCAAGGTCAAACTTTTCTAACGGCGTTAAGGGAACCTTGACTTTGCGCGCCTGTTCTTCTTTGCGCAGCAATGATTCAAAAGGATCACGCTGACCAATGGGACTGTAGGCAAACTTTTCGACTGCCTTTTCTTCACTAACTTTTTCCAGCTGAGGCGTTGTTACCGCTGGCCGAACCTTTTGATTTTTTTTCGCCGGTGCAGGAGCAACAGGTTCTTCTGTGCAACCTGCCAGCAGAAGAAGACACAAGAGAATTATTAAGCGCCGCATCATTATGAAATAATCCTTATTCCGGGTTAAACAACCAATCGGCAAATCAAAAGAGCAGACTACTTATCGATAAAACGGAACGTTGTCGCCCGAAAACTGATATTCAACGTTGTCCGCCCGCCCTCTATTTTGGGTTGTGCCATACTTAAATTGCCAATATTGACGATACGCGGCAAATTGCCAACAGAATCAAAGAAGAGGGCGACATCGTGATAAGCACCACTGAGTTTCAAATCAACCGGCACTTCCGCATAAAAACCCTTATTCACTTCGCCTGCGGGGGTAAAGTTCAGCACATCCAGGCCTTGATCAGCAGCCAGTTTACCGATATTTCTCAATAACTTGGGTATTTCCTTGCTGTCTGGCAGCTCAGACAGAGCATCTACCAATTGTGCTTGCAGGCGTTCATATTCGGCTTTGAAGGCCGGAAGGTTCGCAGCAATTCTGCGACTTTCCGCCAATTTGGCCTCTGAAGTCGTTAAACGTTTTCCAAGATTTTCCATTTCGATCAACTGACCTTCATAAAGCCCGTAATAAAACCCGACAACCAGCAATACCAGCAAGAATACTAACACCAGAACGCGCTGATAAACCGGTCTTCTCATGAAATTTTCTACGCGTGGATCCATAGGTATCACCCTGCCCTTGTAAACTATTTAGCCGGTTTGGTCGCCTGACAAGCCAGTGTAAATTTTTGAAGCTTAATCCCATTCTGAACCAACTGAGAAATACCCTTTAACTCGACGCCGGTATAATAAGGCGAGGCCCCAAGGCGTTCCATAAAACTGGCGACCGCATCTTCATTAACCGCGATGCCATTGAGGTTGGCCGCTGCGCCATTGATGGAATAACTGGTCAACCAAACCTTATCGGGCAAAGCACGATTGAGTTCGTCTAATAAATGAACCGGGCCGGAACGACCATCTTTCAACACCTGGAGCACTTCCAGTTTTTTCTGCAAGGCTTCCTGTTCTTTCTTGTAGCGCGAGACTTCACCAATTTCTTTTTTCAGTTGGTTGACCTGCGCATCAACCGCGGCAATTTCACGTCTTTTAGCATCGAGACTCGACGACATCCGGTAATATTCAGCACCGCAGGCGAGGGAAACCGCAACCAGACTCAAAACAAGAATCGACATTTGCGCACGTACACGCTCTTTTTTCTGAGCCGCTCTGACAGGCAGGAGATTTATCTTGATCATTTGTCGCCCACCTTTCTCATTGCCAGCCCAGTTGCCACCGCAAACATCGGTCCAATTGCCTCCAGGTATTCGAGGTCAAAATCTTTTTCATTGACGGTGATGTTGCGGAAAGGATTGATCAGCTCAGTCGGCGTGGAAAGCCGCTTTTCCAAAGTCTCTCTCACCTGTGCAGATTTGGCGACACCGCCGGTTAAATAGACTTTGGAAATTTTCACATCGCCGGAAGTGGCAAGAAAAAAATCCAGGGAGCGCTGAACTTCTTGAACCAGATTTTCCACGGCATCGGACAAGACATCGTCTATTGCTTCGGCTTCAATTTCGCCAATGCGTCGTCCGCCTAATTTCGCCAGCTCAGCTTCGGCGCTGCTTAAAGCCAAGCGCTTCTGCAGCTCTTCGCGGATCTGGTTACCACCTGCCTGAATATCTCTGGTAAAGAGTGACATTTCACCACGCAGAACGTTGACACTAACGGCGCTTGCCCCCAGATCAACCAAGGCCACCACTTCATCTTCAACAAAACCATAGTTGACATCAAAGGTATTCTCGACCGCAAAACAGTCAATATCCATGACCACTGGCTCAAGACCGGCCTCGGCAAACAACGCCACATAGTCTTCAACATAATCTTTTTTAGCCGCGACCAGCATGACATTCATCTGTGAGGGATCTTTAGCGTCGGGGCCCAGAATCTGAAAATCGATATTGACCTCGGAAAGGTCGAAGGGGATGTACTGCTCAGCCTCCCACTGAATACTGGCTTCCAATTCTTCTTCCGTCATAAGTGACAGCATGATTTTGCGAATAATGACCGAGTGGCCGGAAACAGAGGTTGCAACCTGCTTGCCTTTCACCTTCATGCCGGTGATCAGGTTGCTGATTGCTTCGACTATCGCCGCGGAATCCATGATCGCATTGTCAACAATCGCTTCCGGAGCAAGGGGCAGGATACCAATATTTACAAGTTGATAATTACCCCGCGATTCTCTGAGCCTGACCAGTTTCACAGAACTCGAACCGACATCAATGCCTATCAGATCTTTTTTTGATGAAAACAGCATTTATTCCATCCGGTCGCTAAAGAGTTAGACACCAGGTGCACGGACATTACGTCTTATTTAACTTTCAGGGAAGACCTGTGCCTTCTCGGAAAGATTGAAACCCAAAGCAAGAATAATTTTGCGCATGGTGTCAACACGGCAATCACAGCCCTGCTCTATTCTCGTTATGGTCAACGGAGAGACCTCGGCCTTACGTGCCAACTCAGCCTTGCTCATCAGCAGTGACTCGCGTATTTGCTTCACCCTGTTTTGTTGCATAAGACAAATATCCCGCGCTTAATTGATACATATTTTTGCGTAATTATATGTCTATTATAGCAAGTGTCAAGGCAACGAAAGACCGTTTAAAGCCAAAACCAACCAAATTTCCAGGGCTAAGAACCCTCATTCGTAGCAATAAATACAATATTGTGTGTTCGGCTACCAGACCAACCACAAGAAATTGTGACTGTTATTTTTTTGTAAGCGTTCCGTTTTTTTAAAAAAAATGTCATTTTCGCTACATTCCCCTTGCCGCTGCGAGGGTTATCCCTGGAAAAAATCCAGATACCAGTGGATCAACCCAGGGCCCCAAAAAAGGTAGCCGAGGGTTGCCAGCACCAGAAAAGGCCCAAATGGCAAGGCCAAACGACGATCAGCCCCGCGCAGCAGCATAAGGGGTAGACCAACCAGGCTGCCCGCCAGGGACGCAATAAAAATAATTGGGAAAATTGACTTCCAACCCAAAAATGCGCCGATCATCGCTAGCAATTTAATGTCACCACCGCCCATGCCCTCGCGCTTTGCCAATAGTTGGTACAGCCAGGCAATGGATAACAACAATCCGCCTCCCAATAAGATTCCCAACAACGAATCGCGCCAACCCACCCAGGGAACAAAAAAGGAGCAGAAAAAACCGATAAAAATTCCAGGCAGGCTGATGACATCAGGAATAATCTGATGATCCAGATCAATGAAGGCGATAACGACCAGGCTCGACACAAATAAGAAGTAGATGGGCGTCGCCAAACGCAAGCCAAAACTGTAAAGCACCAGCACAAATAAAACCCCAGTCAAAGCTTCAATCAGAGGATATCGGAGGGAAATCCGTGTCCGGCATCGTGCACAGCGCCCGCGAAGAAACAGATAACTGAGCAGGGGAATATTTTCGAACCAACGAATGGGATGGTGACATTTCGGACAGGCAGATGGTGGAAAAACAATGGAAAGACCTGCCGGAATTCGATAAATACACACATTCAGGAAGGATCCGACAACCAGCCCCAAGACAAAAGCGCTGCTGAGGAAAAAATTGTATTCAAATGGCATTTTCAGCCTCTTTTATCTGCGTCTGAAAGAGTAAATTCTGCGCCGCCGCAAAAACTTCGTCAACCGCGATCTCGGCGATACACCGCCCACCAATGGGACAGGGTGGCGTGGTACCGAAGCGAGTGCAAGGCGAACAGTCGAGCTGATGATTGATGACGCGATCTCGGGCACCCGCCGGTGCCCATTTGGCCGCAATACCGGGACCAAACAGAGAAACCGTCGGCACCGCTAGACCAACCGCGAGGTGCAGCACTCCGGAATCACCACTGATAAGCAGGGCGGCATGCTTGAGCACGCGCGCCGTCTGCAACAGAGAAGTGCGCGCAATAAGATTCACCACCCCAGGCGTGCGCTGCTGCAGAGCCTGACCGGCAGCAACATCGGGAGCAGCACCTACCAGCACAACCGCACAGCCGCTTTCAAGCAAACGTTCGGCCAGGGTGGCAAATGCGGCGATGGGCCATTGGCGTTCAGCAATACTCGCGCCGGGGAAAAGCACTACCAGTGGTGAATCCTGCGGCAGCTTGAATTCGGTCGGCAATTTCACCTGCGGTGGAATCTGTAACCAGGGAGCCGAACCAGGCTCGGCATATTCAACCCCCAGAGGCTCAAGCAGACGCAAAAAACTGAGAATTTCATAATCCTGATGGGCGTAAGAAACGGTCGCAGTAAACATTCGACTGCGTTCATTGGTAGCAAAACCAATTTTCATGCGACTGCGAACCAGGCGCGCAATCACCGCCGACAAACGATGCCACTGCTCGGTGTCGATCACCAGATCGTAAGTTCGATTCAGAACTCGGAGCAAATCTGCCGGTTGATTATAGTGATACACCCGCTTAACCACCGGGCAGAGGGCAAAAACCGCTCCATTGCGTGCTTCCGCCAGAACCTCGATACGACAGTGGGGAAAGCGTGCAGAAAGTTGCAAAATCGCTGGAATCAGCAAGATCGCGTCTCCCATACCCCCGGGGCGAATCAAGAGTACCGACCCGGGGGTGGCGACCGGCTGTCGCCGAGGTGCGCGCGGCAGAAGCGTCACCAGCAGACGACCGATGAGGGGATCAATTTTTTTCAGAATAAGATTATCCACCGAAAAGATCCTTCCACACCCCCACAACAAACAACCGCCGAAAATGCGCTGAACGTTAATTTTTCCACCTGTTGCTTGTCAAGGCTTCGGCGTGCAAATCGCCAGCGAAACTCCTTATTTGAAAAATTCTTTTAGTGGTTTTAGCAATAATTCATCCAATTGCTGCCGCTGTTCAGGATTTTTATCTTTCAAGCGTTTATCCAGTTGACGTTCCAGTTCTTGCCCTAACTGTTGGCCCAATTGCTGCTTTGTACCCTCTTTATCTAAAGTGATGCGCGGACTGGAATAACTGCCTTTAACCCGCAACGGCAGCAGGGTCCAGCCCTGATCGTCCTGTAAATATTTCAGGTTGCCCCCAGCCAAGCCAACACCTTTGAAGACTTCCGGGGCCAAACGGGTTTCAAGTTTTAAATCGAGGGGCCCGGCCAGACTGAAAGCGCCCTGAGGGACAAAAACCGCCTTTCGGCTTTCAAGCCGCCCATCGATATTGCCCTGCCCTTTATCCAGGATAACTTGCCCGAAAAAACGTGAAAACCCAAGAATTTTCAGCTCAGGATTACCAAGAAACCCGGCAATTTCAGCAAAAAACGGGCTGCCTTGAATTTCGCCATTGCGCAAATCAAATTGCACCTTGGTCTGCAAGGCCGCAACCGGATCCGCCACCCCAGCCAGCCCATTGAGCTGACCATCCAGGTTGAGGAGACCACTGATACTCCCCTTACCTTCTGGCAGCAACACATCGGCCAAGCGCCCCAGGGCCAGTTGTTGTATCTGGTATTTTCCTGTATAGGGCCAGCCTTTGGCGTGCAGCAGCAGCTCGCCATCGAGCTGCACCCGGCCCTCGGCCAGAGTCATTTCTAATTTTTCCAGCTGCGCCCGATTATCCATCACCTTGAGTTGTCCGATTACGTTTTCGGCGGTGATTCCCTGGTAAACCAGCTGATTGAATGCCAGCTTTAGGTGTAAATTCAGCGGCACGGCGATTGGCACTTGAAGCGGATCTTCTTGCACTACCTTTTTAGCGTTTGTCGTGTCAACGGCAGCTGTCTCGCCAGCTGGCGCTTCTGGTGCGGGTAGCAATTTATCCACATCCAGGCGTTCACTGCGCAAGCCAACATCCCAGAACGCGGCGGCTGACAAGACCCGCGTAGCATTCAGATCGATATCCAGACGCTGGCCATTTAAGATCAGATATAATCCGCGGGATCGAACATTCTCTTCGCGATAGTTAAGCGTGCCACTCAGTTGACCCTGCTGAAGCGGTGACAGAGGAGCGGGCATAAATGCCAGCAGATCGAGCTGATCAATTTTAAGTTCGGCAGATTGAAGACCGTTATCGAGATGATACGCAATCTCAGCCGCCAGCTTTGCCCCATTCAAACGGGCCTGAATCTGAGTGATAAAGCTTTGTGTCATGGAAAAATCATTCAGTTGGATCTCAAGATCTTCGATCTTGTAAGTTGCGGGCTGGCCCTTTTTCTCGAAGTAATCCAGCACGAGCAGGCTGCCCTTTTCCAGTTGAAATTTCCGCACCACCAATTGCAGCGCAAAAGCACCCTCAGTCGTCCCTGGCGCTGTTTCAGGCTCTTTATCGACCGCCGGATTTTCCGTCGAAGACGCCAGCAAGTCATCGATATTCCACTGACCTTGGGCATCACGTACCAAGCGTAATTGCGGCTGCTGAATCAAAATTTGACCAAGGAGCAGCTCGCCTCGCAGCAAGGCCAGATAGTCATAGGACAATTCCATCCGCTCGGCAGAAAGCAAGGCCTTCTCCCCGGCTCCGTCGGCAATACGCAAACCATCGAGGCGAATGCCCCTCAGCAAGCCAACCTCCACCTCCCCCACCACCACCTGGCGCTGTAATCTCTTTTCTAACTGATTCTGCACCAGATGTTGCACCTTATCTGGCGTCACATAAATTTTAATCAACAGCATTACGCCCACCACCAGTAGCAACATGACTGCGCCGAGTAGCCATAGAATTTTTTTCAGCATGTTATTTTTTTCTCCAGGATTTATGGTCTCAAAATAGGCCAACAGGTCAATTTTGACTTTTTGGGAGTGCAGAACTGGCCAATGAAAACTTTGGGGTTATAATGTTCACCTTCGTTCGGTCTGCATCTGCTCTCAGAGAGCAGGGGAAAATCCTATGCCACATCAATGTGGTCAGGGTACCACGTCAGCCCCCAATACTGAATCTTTCCGTGACTCTTCAGTCTGCTGCCCGCGACAACTATGGAACAGGTGGCGCGAACTGAGGCACTTGGGAGCGGAATGGTGGCATTTTTCCCAACGTAATTGTATTTTTTGACCAACGTCAAAGTTTCAAACCTTGAAAGCTGCTAGTTTATGTCCAACCAAGAGAGTAAAATTGAACCACCCGCCATTGACTAATAATGGCTCAACTTAAACCCCGCGATGGAGGTAAAAAATGTTTTGTTACCAATGTGAAACCGCAGCCCAGGGCACCGGATGCAGCAAAGTCGGCGTATGTGGCAAGCAGCCAACCACGTCTGACTTACAGGATTTATTGGTTTACGCAATCAAGGGCGTCAGCTTCTGGGCCCATCAGGCGCGGCAGAAAGATGCCCGTTCCACCGAGATTGATCGCTTTGTAATCGAAGCACTCTTTACCACCGTCACCAATGTTGACTTCGCCGACGATTCCGTGGTGACCGTCATCGCGGAAGCCGTCGCCCTGCGCGAAAAAGCCCGCCAGCTCTACGAAACCGCCAATGGTGGTGCTTATCCCGGGCCCGTTCCCGCAGCCGCACAGAACTGGACTTTCCCCGCAGATCGTGCAGGGCAGCTGGCACTGGCGCAACTCCACGGCGTTAAAGATCCGAACCTGGATGCCGATTTGCAATCCATGCGCAGCACAATTTTGTTTGGCATCAAAGGATACGCCGCCTATGCCGACCACGCCATTATCCTCGAACGTGAAAGCGATGAAATCTATGCCTTCACCCACAAGGCCTTAACCGATATCCAGAATGACAGCCTGGGCCTGATGGATCTGGTCGGTCTGGCGATGGAAACCGGCCGGATCAATCTGGTCACTATGGAGTTACTCAATAAAGCCCATACCGATAAATACGGCCATCCGGTACCAACCCCGGTTCAACTCGGGACTAAGGCGGGCAAGGCCATTCTGGTTTCGGGGCATGATCTGCGTTTTCTTGAGGAGCTGCTGATCCAGACCGAAGGCAAAGGAATCAACATTTACACCCATGGTGAAATGCTGCCGGCCCACGGTTATCCCGGTCTGAAAAAATATCCTCATCTGGTTGGTAACTACGGCGGTGCCTGGCAGGATCAGCACAAGGAATTTCAGGATTTCAAAGGTGCAATCATCTTCAACACCAACTGCATCCAGCTGCCCCACGCCAGTTATGTCGACCGTCTTTTCACCTGGGGCCGCGTCCAGTTCCCGAACGTCAAGCATGTCAGCGGCTGGGATTTCAGCGCCGTTATTGAAAAAGCCCTGGCCTGTGAAGGCTTTACCGACAATCCTGGGCAGGAGATTCTTACCGGATTCGGCCACAATGCCGTACTCGGCGTTGCCGATAAGGTCATTGAAGCGGTCAAAGCCGGCGATATCAAGCACTTTTTCCTGGTTGGCGGTTGCGACGGTGCCAAACCGGGGCGCAACTACTACACCGAATTTGCTGAGCAGGCGCCCAAGGATACCGTCATTCTGACCCTGGCCTGCGGCAAGTTCCGCTTTAACAAGATGGAATTCGGCGATATCGGCGGCATTCCGCGCCTTCTCGATGTCGGCCAATGCAACGATGCCTATTCGGCAGTCCAAATTGCGTTAGCTCTGGCCAACGCCTTCGAGTGCGAGGTCAACGACCTGCCGCTGTCGCTGGTGCTTTCCTGGTATGAGCAGAAAGCCGTGGCCATTCTGCTGACCCTGCTTCATCTGGGGATCAAGAACATCAAAATCGGCCCGAGTCTGCCGGCCTTTATCACGCCGAACGTGCTTAACTTTTTGGTTGAGAATTTTAACATCGCCCCCATCACCACTCCGGCAGAAGACCTGAAGCAAATTCTTGGCTGAGAATTTCACTCTTTAGCATCGCCCACAAAAAAGCGCCCCATTTATGGGGCGCTTTTTTGTGGGCGTTAACATCTCTGAATGGGAGCAGTTTTTCAATCAGCCAGCACAAACTTGCCATTTTTTACCTGAACAATCACCATCGAATCGACGCCAAGGCCATTGTGATCATCCGCAGTCATATTGTAGGTTCCGGAAACACCAACATAATTTGCAGTATTTTCGATTTCCCTGCGCAGCGCTTCGGCATCGGTGCCGACTTTCTTAATCGCGTTCGCCACCATCATGATCGCATCCCACGCATAGCCTGAATGGGTGTTGATGGGAAACTGCTTAGCATAGCCTTTGTCTTGGTAAAGCTTGACAAAGTCCTGAATCACCGCTTTCTGCGGATCGCTGTCGGCCAACTGATCAACCACCATCAGTTTAGTCGCGGGCATACGATCCCCTTCACTCGCCGCGCCGGCCAGCTCAATATATTTGGGATCAGGCAAACCGTGGCACTGGAACAGGGGCAGATCAATGCCGAGCTGCGCCTTGTTTTTGGCCAGAATCGATCCCGCCGGGCCAATCGTCCAGGCAATCAGGGCCTGAGGATGGAAATTTTTCACCTTGGTTAACTGGGCGGTCATATCGGTATCGCGAGTTCCGAAGGATTCTTCAACCAAAATTTCGATCCCATATTGGGGAGCGAGCTTCTTCATCCAACGGGCACCATCTTTGCCAAAGCCATCAGCCGCCGTTAACAACGCGACTTTGACCAGCCCTTTCTCTTTCAAATAAATAAACAGCCTCTCGACCGCCGTGCTCGAACGCTGTGGAGATTTAAAAACCCAGTCGAAAGGACCGAACTTTTCGCCGCCCATAATGACCGGATCACCCCCGACGGTCATAAAGATCGGCGTTTTCCCTTCATGAACTATTTTTTTCACACTCATCCCCGTATCGGTAAGGGTGGGTCCGATAATCGCGGTCACCCGGTCTTTGTAGATAAATTTCTTGGCAAGCGAAGCGGTTTTAGCCGGGTTTGCCTCGGTGTCGCCAATTTCAAGTTCAATCATCCGACCGTTTATGCCCCCTTCGCTGTTAATTTTCTCGACCACCATTTCAGCCACCAGTTTGGTGGGGGTACCGATAAATGCGGCTCGTCCCGAAAGATCGAAAAAAGCGCCAAGTTTAATATTTTCTGCCGCCAGCACCGGGCTGGACAGCAGAAGAAACACGAGCAGACAACCCATCATTTTTTTCATTGCATAATCTCCCGTTATGAGTAAGAGGGTGCCCTCCATAATTTTCTTTCGCAGAAGTCTAAGCAAAACCTTGCAGACTTGAAAGCTTTTTTTAAAAAATCTTTTTTTCTGCTTGCTTTAATGATTCAGGCGTGTCATTGTTGCCGAACTTAACGTTTGTGCAAGCTTCGTTTGACGGGTAAGATTAAAAGTTAATCGGTCACGGATAAGCCACGCGAACTTCTATTAAGTTGCGTGGTTTTTTATTTAACAAATTGAATTTGCACACCAGAAAAAGGGCTTACGAAAAGTCCCAGGAGATTCAAAAGATGGCACAAGGTACAGTAAAATGGTTCAACGACGCAAAAGGTTTTGGTTTTATTGAGCAAGAAAACGGCCCGGATGTTTTCGTGCACTTTTCCGAAATTCAGGGCGAAGGCTTCAAGTCTCTCGCCGAGGGCGATGCGGTCACCTTTGACGTGACACAGGGCCAAAAAGGTCCTCAGTCTGCAAACGTGCGCAGAATTTAATAAAATTAATTTTCTTATTTGATTGAGATTAGCCCTGCGGAAATTCCGTAGGGCTTTTTTAGTAACTGATCAGCCGATTTTTTTTGACAAACACCCCATGTAAAATTTAGATTATCGAATTTGTATCTCTTCAGCGTGGTAGTCACGGTGTCTTGGATCCCCATGCGCGGATCGCATGAATCCAACTTTGAGCTTGGTTGTCGCAGCGCTACTCGTTCTATGGACTGGATTTTGTCTCGTACCCTGTAACCCAGAGGATTGCGTAAGATTGCGCAGGGATTTTGCGTGTCAGCACGGCAGGATGATCACTGGCTCGCCCGAGCTAAACCGCGATTATCAGACCGCAGCTGACGCGGAAAATAATCAGCAAGATGCGAAAGATTTGGGGTTACAGGATACGAGTTACCCCTCTTTTAACATTGTATTTTGGGAGGAATCAGAATGGTACAAACCAACAATCTGAATGTTCACGAAGTCACACCAATTATCGCACCTGCTGATCTCAAACAGGTTTTTCCGCTAACGCTGGAAAACGCCCGCAAGGTTGCGAATAATCGCGAAAAAATTAAGCAGATTTTGCATGGCAAAGATTCGCGCCTGATGGTGGTCGTCGGCCCCTGCTCAATTCATCAACCCAAATCGGCCCTAGAATATGCTCGTCGACTCGCGACCCTGGCCAAAGAGCTAGAAAATCAGTTGCTGCTGGTCATGCGGGTCTATTTTGAAAAACCACGCACCACCGTTGGCTGGAAAGGCTTAATTAATGATCCGGATCTCGATGGTAGCCATCGCATTTCCAAGGGGTTGGGAGTGGCACGCCGCCTCTTTTGCGCCATAACCGATCTGGGCTTGCCCATTGCGAGCGAAATGCTCGATACAATCACCCCGCAATTCCTGTCGGATATGATCAGTTGGGGTGCCATCGGTGCCCGTACCACAGAGTCACAGAATCACCGTGAAATGGCGAGTGGGCTTTCTTTCCCCGTCGGCTTCAAAAATGGTACCGATGGCAGTTTAAAAGTCGCAACCGACGCCATGCGCGCCGCGCTCAACGAACATAGTTTTCTCGGAATTAATTATGAGGGGCGTACCGC
>Ga0210023_1000654_pt1 | contig 26337 bp, 29 predicted proteins | sample CryGeymeta201524_FD_183987 | JGI IMG/M metagenome (GOLD analysis project Ga0210023, IMG submission 183987) | Groundwater microbial communities from Crystal Geyser aquifers in Utah, USA - Crystal Geyser metaG 2015-24 (SPAdes) (version 2) | ecosystem: Environmental > Aquatic > Deep subsurface >... | reverse complement strand
CCGCGCGCCATGGGGGTGTTTGCACTCGCCCTTCGGGCTCCTTCCAACACCCCCATGGCGCGCAAATGAAATCAAAGCCAAATAACCTTTGCCGCCAAATTTACGCACTTATTGGTAGCCGTTCACACCCCACGAAGGCGCGCCATCACGGCCGCTCCGTCCACCCTGAGCACCGGCACTTGCACACCAAAGGCGGGTGCATGGCTTGCCTGGTGCGCAGCTTCGGCGGCGGCAACCAACAATTTGCTGGGCATGCAACCGATGCGGGCGCAGGTGATGCCATGCCTTCGGTAAATTCACCATTGCCATCAGGTATGAAGTCAATGTTTTCCGCGTGCTGTGGCGCCTGCCATGTCTGCATCACAAACGGATCATTCACTGCAAGGCAAATGAGGCTGTCGATGCCATTCGCCTTGAACACACCGGCGAGCTCATTAAAACGCGGCAAGTGCATGCTGGAGCAGGTGGGTTTGAAAGCAACCGGCAGCGCAAACAGCACCACCGTTTTGCCTTTGAACAAAGTGTTGCTGTCGACCTTTTGCCATGCCCCATCGCCCCGGATCGGGAACGTGACCTACAGGACTTTGTGACCTTCGCGTGATTTCAGCATGGGTTTCATTGCGTTTGTGTGGTGCGTGTGGCGTGAGCGTTGCCTGGAGATTTTTAGCGGCGCTTGATGGCATCCTTGACGGAGTCTTTAGCGTCTTCAACGACTTCCTTGGCGTCGCCAAGCCGTTTTTCTGCTTTGCCCGTCACTTGTTTGTGGATGCCTTTGGCCGCTTGATCTTTGTTACCAACAAGCTTCCCAGCTTCTTCCTGGACTTTGCCGACAAGGTCTTTCACAGTGCCGTTGACTTGATTTTTGTTCATGATGGCTTTCCTTTGATGTTGAGCGATTGGTTTCGAAAGTGAGTCAGTGGATGACTCAGGCTCGAATCCTATGGCGTCAGCGTCACTTCCTCTGTGTGATTGCGCACAGAGGACTGTGGCCAAATCTCAGTTGGCGATGGCTGGCAGCTGCAACACAAACTCTGCCCCGCCCTCGGCGTGGTTGATGGCGCTGAGTGTGCCGCCATGGCGCTCCACAATGCCGTAGCTGATGGACAGACCCAACCCCGTGCCTTTGCCCACCGGTTTGGTGGTGAAGAAAGGCTCGAAAATTCTGGACATCACCTGCGGCGCAATGCCGGGGCCGTTGTCGTGTAACGAGATCACCACCCGATTGGCTTCGCGCCGGGCGCAGATGCGCAGCTTGGGCGTGACACCAGTTGGGCTGGCCGCAGCATCGTACGCGTTCTGAATCAGGTTCATCAGCACCTGCAGCAGTTGCCCGGCGTTGCCCATCACGGCGCAGCCTGGGCAGCCCTGAAACGCCACGTCAAAGTCGAGCTTCATGCCGGTGCGCACCCAGTGGATGGCGCGCTCGACCACTGCATCGATCACGACCACCTCGCACTCTTCACCGTCCAGCACCGAAAAACGTTTCAGACCGTCCACAATGCTGGCGGTGCGCTGGGCTCCCTCGATGGTGCCTTCCATGAGGGACGGCAGGTCTTTCAGGATGTGCTCAATGCGCAGCTTTTCCGCCAGGGCGTGCAGGGTGGCGTTGTGGCTCAGGCAGGCTTCGGCGTGCAGTGCGTCCAGGTATTGGCGCAGCCGCGTGGTGTAGCGGTTGAGCACATGCACGTTGCCCAGCACAAAGCTGATCGGGTTGTTTAACTCGTGCGCCACACCGGCTACCAGGCGGCCCAGTGAGGACATTTTTTCGGCATGCAACAGTTGCTGCTGGGTGAGCTTGAGGGCTTCGTGCGCCTCGTGCAGCTGCCGGTAGGCGCGCTTGATTTCGGCCATGGGGCGGCCTACAAACACATAACCCACGCAGCGCCGCCGGTTGTCATAACGCGGGGTCACGGTGAAATCAACCGGCACCGCCTGCCCGGCGCCGTCTTGCAGCATAAGCTCCACCGTGTCGCCTTGACGCAAGTTAGAGGTGCGCTGCATCATGCCCTGCAGCAAGTCGGTGCCTTGGTCGTTGTGCAACAGGCTGTGCATGGGCATGCCCATCAGCGCTTCGTCCGTGTTGCCCACCAACTCGCACAGGGCCTGGTTGGTTTGCTCGATTTGGCCTTGCGCGTCGGCCGCCACCAGCACGTCTGACATGGATGACAGCAGGCTGAACACCAGCTGTTGCGAGGCTTCTAGCTGCGCGTTTTTTTGCTCTAGCGCCACTTCATCGGTCAGCAGGCGTGAATAGACCTCGTCCATTTTCTGGATCACATCCAGCCAAGCCCCGTCGTCGAGCCCTTCATGCGGCTGTGCTGCGGCAGTCAAATCGGGTGGTGTCAGGTTCATGGGCGCAGCCCTGTCAATGCACGGTGCAGACCATGCAGGGGTCAAAAGAGCGCACGATGTGCTGCACCGCCACCGGGGCTTTGTCGCCCTCAGCCACTGGCGTCCCCACCAAGGCGGCCTCTAGCGCACCGGGGTTGCCCTGGCGGTCACGCGGCGAGAAGTTCCAGCTGGTCGGCGCAATGATCTGGTAATTGGCAATGCGACCGTCACGGATTGACAGCCAGTGCCCCAGACTACCACGCGCCGCTTCACACAGCCCATAGGCATCAGCGTGATCGGGCAAATGGGTTTCCACGCAACACTCGGCCTCGGGCACGATGGCGCGCAGAACCTGCTCGGCCAAGATCATCAGGCGAGCCAGTTCCAGGGAGCGTGCCAGGACACGGGTCAACACATTGCCACGGCTGCGTTGCCACAGCGCGCGAATCAACGGCTGGCCGTCTGCCAGCTGGCGCGCCAGGGCACCGGTTTCCAGCACCTGGCCGTCCAGGCGCGGGGCTTTGTTCCAGGTGTAGGCCTCGGGTTTGTCGATCTGCGGCAGGGTCAAACCTACAGCAGGTGGCAGGGCTGCGCCGTCATCCGCCAGCCAGGCGTGGCGGGCATCTTCGGCAATTTGGCTGATGTTGACGGGTTCAAGGGTGTGGCCATTCCACACGCCCGGTGCCATGGCGTAAGCACCGCCAGGCTCGGCAAAGCCACCGTAACTCAGCGTCAGGTCTGGCCCCCGGCCCAAAGCCTCCAGCCCCAGGTCTTGCGCGATGGACAAAAACAGCCGCAGGTCGCCCCGCAGTGGGTCGTGGGCGTGCCACTTTGTGAGTGCTTGCTCACTGCTCAGCGCAATCACTTCTTCCAGTGGTGCGCCATAGAGCACGCGCTCCAGAAAACCGCGCATCTCAGCCACGCGTGCGCCCAGCCGGTAACGCTCAGAGTTGTTGATGCCGCGGGTCGACCCGCCCGGAACAATCGACTGGGTGTGGGGCCACTTGCCACCCAGTGTGCCCATGATCTGCAGCCAGCGCTGGCGCACGGCCACGGCTTCGCGTGCGTGTTCTCCCGACGTGGTGGAAAAGCGCTGCAGTGCCTGCGCATGCCAGGGCCGGTCTGCGTACACCTCGCGGGTGAAGTCGGGCATGAAGAACAGGTAAAAGTGTGTCAGGTGGTCGGCCGCGTTCTCGCAGGCCAGCATCAGGTTGGCCAGCAGCACACCGTTGGGCGGCGGCACCACGCCACACGCTGCCGCCAGCGCGCGTGCTGCCGCGACCGATTGGGTGACCGAGCAAATGCCACAGATGCGTGGCACATAAACCAAAGCATCCAGCGGGTGTTTGCCTTGCAATATCTGCTCAAAACCCCGGTACATGGGGGCGTTTACCCAGGCTTGCCTGACCTGGCCGTCTGCCACGTCAAGGCGAACTTCCAGGTCTCCTTCGACCCGGTTGAAGGGCCCTACCAGCAAGCGTGTCATTTCAGGCGTGTTTTCTTGATCATGGGCGTCATCACCACGTGGCTGGAGGTGGCGTTGAGTTTGACCCGTTTCGGGGTGGCGGATTTGGACAGCGATGCCAGCGCCACAAACCAGGCCTTGTGCATGTCGGTGGGCAAGCCAATCGGAATGCCCGCCACCTTGGGGGTTTGGTCAAAGCGGTGGCCCGGTTCTTCAAAGCCGGGCTCGGTGCAGCTGATGCAGGCATAACCACCGCGCACGCAAGAGCCTTCACCGTTCCACAGGCGGATGTTGCAGTCGGCATGCGCCTGCGTGCCCTTGCAGCCCATGTTTTCCATCATGCAACCCAGGTCGCCCGGTGCTTCGGCACTGGCCTTGTATTCATAATATTCGTTGCGGGTGCAGCCGTGGTGCACCAGCTGGTCACTGTAGAAACGCGGGCGGCCCAAAGCATCAAGCTGCTCTGCCTGCAGGGGGCGCGCATCCGCCAGGGCGGCCAAGGTTTCCAGCACCCATCCCGGGTGCGTCGGGCAGCCCGCCACATTGATCACTGGCAAACCAGCGCGGCTGCGCCAATCGCTGCCCAGCAAGCCGCCCAATTGATCGCCTTCGTATTGCAAACCGCAGGCATCGGTGGGGTTGCTTCCCGCAGCAGTGATGCCACCAAATGCGGCACAGGTGCCGATAGCCACGACGTGCTGAGCCACCGCGCTCAGGCGCTGCACCCAGGTCATCATCGGCTCCTGGGTACCCGCCAGCAGGTGAAACCGGCCCGTGCCCTTGGGGCCGCGCAAGATGGAGCCTTCAATACACAGCGCGTGCAGCGACGTTTGGCCGCTCAGACAAGCCAAGATGACATCCAGCGCTTCGTGCGCCGTCTCCAGCGAGAGCGACGGGTGCCACAGCAGGTTGATGCCTGCCTGGCGCAACTGACCCCGAAAATCCGCCGTGTCGGCACACAACAGCGACATGCTGCAACCGCCGCAGCCACCCGACTGCAGCCACAACACGTTAAAAGTGGCATCACGCATTGGCCTGCCCCTCCAGACCAAACCTTGCCAGCTTTTGTCGCAAGCCCACGCGTGACAGGCCCAGTTCTTTGGCGGCGTGGGTTTTGTTCCAGCGGTGGCGCAACATGGCTTCACGCAGCATCACCGCCTCCACGGCATCCAGGCGTTCCTGCAGGCTGCCGACTTGCGCCAGAGGGCTGCCCTGCAAAGCCGCGGCCTTGCCCGGCTGACCATACAACACGCGCTGGGAGAACGAGGTGGCGGACACGGTTTCGCCATCCGACAGGGCTACCGCGCGAAAGATTTCGTTCTTGAGCTCACGGATGTTGCCGGGCCAGGAATGCGCCAGCAAATTGGCCGCCACATCTTTTGAAAAACGAACGTTTGGACGGCCAAGCTCCTGACCAGCGCGTGATAGCAACATGTGGGCGATGGGCAGGATGTCGGCGCTGCGCTCACGCAGCGGTGGCACCGACAGCGTCAGGCTGGCAATGCGGTAATACAGGTCTTCACGAAAGTGGCCGGATCGCACGTCCTGTTCCAGGTCGCGGTGGGTGGCGGCGATCACCCGCACATTGACCAGCACCGCGCGGCTGGCACCCACGGGGCGCACCTCACCTTCTTGCAACACACGCAGCAATTTGACTTGGAAAGCGGGCGAGGTGTCGCCAATTTCATCCAGAAAAATGGTACCGCCATTGGCTCGCTGAAACAGACCCAGATGGTCTTCAAAGGCTCCGGTAAACGAGCCGCGCTTGTGGCCAAACAGCTCGGATTCGAGCAGCGTGTCAGACATGGCGGCACAGTTTTCCATCACAAAAGCACGCTCATTGCGCGGGCTGGCGTAGTGGATGGCGCGAGCCAGCAGCTCTTTGCCAGTGCCTGATTCGCCCGTGACCAGCACCGACAGGTCAAAGCGTGCCACACGGGCGGCCATTTCACACACTGCATCCAGTGGGCTGCCGGGCGCGCGCACCATGCTGTCAAAGTCAAAGGCCGCGTGGGCGTTGGCCAGTGAGGTTTGTTTGCGCTGGCGCAGCACGGGTGCGCTGGTGCGCAGCTCCAGGTTCAGGCGCTGCGTTTGTATCTGCAGGTGACGAGCCTCGACGGCATTGCTCACGGTGGCCAGCAGGTAATCTGGTAGCCAGGGTTTGGGCACATATTGGTAAATGCCCGCCTCGTTGATGCCAGCAATGATGTCCTGCGAATCGGTGTAACCCGAGATGATGATGCGCACCGTGTCGGGCCACTGCTCGCGCACCTCCTTGAGGAACTTGACCCCGGTGGTGCCAGGCATGCGCTGGTCGCACAGGATCACGCTGACCTCATGCTGCTCCAGCAGGGCATGTGCGGCCTCGGCCGAGTTGGCGGTCAGCACCGAAAAATCTTCTTCCAGGTTGCGCCGGATGGCATCCAGCGAATGCGTCTCGTCGTCCACCACAAGCACCAGCGGCAACACGACTTTTGAGGAGGGCAGACCTGGGGTATTCATGTGGGTTTGGGTGTGGTGGACGCAGGTTTCAGCTCGCGATGCAGCGCCAGGTGGCGGGGTGTCCAGGCGTGCGGTTTGCGAAAGACAAAATGATGCCGTGCCACATGGTAGCTGGGGTCAAAGCCATAAAAATTGCGTTTTATCCGGGTTAGTTCTTCGTCGCGGTAGGTCGCCAAAGACTTTTGCATTTCATCATGTTCGCGTTGCGCCTGCTTGGTTTCCAGTCGTTGTGCCAGATCAGGGGCAGCCGCCATCGTCAGGCAGCGCGCCAGCACCTGGGCGCTGAACGCGCCACCGTCTGCGCCAAAACAGTCGTCCAGCACGCCGTTGGCTACCGCCTCGGGGGCACTCAGCGGCAGGCGCTGCTGCATCAGCGTCAGGCTGGCCGCCTCACCCAGGCGGCGCGGCAGCGAATACGTCCAGTACTCCGAGCCATACAGGTTGCCCATGTTCTTGTAATGCGGGTTGAGCACCACACCAGCGTGTGCCCATACCACGTCAGCGGCCAGCGCCAGAAAACAGCCCCCGGCGCCGGCATTGCCATGCAGGGCAGCCACCGTGATGCGGTCGGTGAGGGTCAACACCTCCAGCGCGGCATCGTCAATGGCGTTGATGTTGCGCCAGGAGGCATCGGCGGCGCTGTCACCTGCCACGCGTTGTGCGGCTTCAATGTCGTGCAAGTGGATGCCGTTGGAGAAAAAGTCCTGGCCGCCCGCCAGTACCAGCACCTGCGTGGGCCGTGTGCGCACCCAGCGCAGGGCATCGCGCAGGCGCATGCATTGGCGCTCGGACATGGCCCCGTTGTGAAACTCAAAATCGAGCCAGCCGACCCGCGCGCCCTCCGAGCCAAACTCGCGGTAGCGCAGCTCGTCCCATTCATCGTCGTCTCGCATCAGCGGGGCCGCCAGCTCGGGCAGATTGGCGACTTGCGTGGCAAACACCCGCGTGGCGGCGAGTTTGAGCACGCTGGTGCCGTCAGCGCGTGCCGCAGTGCCATCGTCCGGACGCACATGGCCAATCCACACCGCGCCATCAACCGTGCGTTTAAGCAGAGCCGGGCCACGGCGTGCCAACACCTCGCCTGGCAGGCTGGCTGCAAAGGGGTTCATGACGGCATAACTGGCGGGGTGCGCGTCAAACAAACGACACGGCTGACCCCACAACACATCCAGCACCCCCGGAAAGCCATCGCCCGCAGCGATCTTGCGCAGCACCACAGGGGTGGTGTCACGCGCCCAGTCAATGCGCCGTGCGCTTTGCGGCATCAAGGCGTGCCATTGGCCTGAGCGGCTAGCGTCATTTTGAGCGCCACTTGCAGCAGCGGGTGCCAGTTGCCCTGGTACAAAACGCGCCAGGGCGCGACCTACCGCCACCACGGCGGCTTGGGTGACCTCGCGCCGGTAAAGGCTCGACTTGGTGGCCTGCGGCCGAACGTCAAATGGCTCCCAGGCCCAGACCTCGCCCGCGTCCATTTCCTCGGCGGCCTGAAGCACCGTCACGCCCCATTGGGCATCACCTCGCATCATCATCCAGTCCAGTGCGCTGGGGCCACGGTCGCCAGGCACGCCGGGGTGCACCACCAGGCACACCGTGCGCGCCCAGACCGACTCGGGAATGCGTCGCTTCAAAAACGGGGCCAGCACCAGATCGGGCTTGAACAGGGCCACCGCTTCTTCGGTGACCACGTCGGCAATGTCCAGTTCTACAGAGACGTCATGGCCTTGCTGGCGCAGCAGGCCAAACAAACGCTGGGTCAGGCTGTTAAAGCTGTGGGTGAGAAGAAGGATGCGCATGCTTGTATTTGTCTATAATGTACATATATTATGTGCAGATGGGGTATTTATGTCTATTTCAATCGCCCAATCGCGCCAGCAGCTGTCGTCCTTGATTGCACTCGCACAGCAGCAGCCCCAAGTCATCACCAACCGCAACAAGCCAGTGGCGGTACTGGTGTCTGCCGAGTATTTTGCAGTCCACCAAGCAATTGCGCAGACCGAAGCGCAGAGCTTTTTTGACCGCGTACAAGGCTTGCGGAAAAAATTTGCACCGCAAGACGACACCGGGCTTGACGCTGCGGTGTCTACTGCACGGCAAACAGCGTGGCAGCGTGGCAATGCCTTTTCTGACAAGGTCTGAAACTGACGCCATGAGTGGAAGCATCGTTTTAGCGGACACGAATGTCATCAGCGAATTCGTCAAAAAAACACCCAACACGCGCGTGATGCAGTGGCTGCAGTCGGTGGAGTTGATGGCAATTTCGGTTGTTACCCTGGAAGAAGCGCACTTTGGCCTGGCCTGGCAGCCCAATACCCGCAAATTGGCCTTGTTCAATGCGCTGGTGGCGCAGCTGCATGCGGTTTACCCCATCACGCCAAGCATCGCGCAACGCGCTGGGGCGATGCGCGGGCAATTTCAGGCCCAGGGCATTGTTCGCAGTGCCCCCGACATGCTGATCGCCGCCACCGCCATGGAGCACCAACTGGTGTTGGCCACACGCAATGTGCGCGACTTTATGGGCTGCGGCGTGCAAGTGGTGAACCCGTTTGATGAATAACGGACAAGGCACGCATTAACAAATGCGCGGCAGCTGCTCACCACTGAGCCAGTCCACCACACGCCGCCCGCCAAACTTGGTGTTCATTTGCACAAAGCAGTGGCTGTCTTCAATGACGGTGCCAATGCGTTGCGCGCCTTGCCCCAGCGGGTGGGCGCGCATGGCGGACAACAGGGTGTCGGCCACCTCGGGCGCACAGATGGCAATCAGCTTGCCTTCGTTGGCTACATAGAGTGGGTCTAGCCCCAGCAGTTCACACGCCGCATCCACCTGCGGCAGCACCGGAATGGCGGCTTCGTCAACCATCATGCCCACTTGCGACTGGCGCGTGATCTCATTGAGTGTGGTGGCCAGGCCGCCGCGGGTCGGGTCGCGCAGCACATGCAGGTCGCTCGGGTTGGGCAAGGCTTGCAACATGCTTTGCACCAGCGTGTGCAGCGCGGCGGTGTCGGACTCAATGGCGGTGTCGAACGCCAGCGACTCGCGCAGCGACATCACCGCCACGCCGTGTTCCCCCAGTGTGCCGGACACCAAAATGGCATCACCCACCCTCGCGCTGCGGCCATCAATGCAAAGGCCCGGCGGCGCAATACCCACCCCGGTGGTACTGATGAACACGCCGTCACCCTTGCCTTTTTCCACTACTTTGGTGTCACCGGTGACGATCGGCACACCGGCTTCAAGCGCTGCAGCGGCCATCGAGTCCACGATGCGTTTCAGGTCCGCCAGGGGGAAACCCTCTTCGATGATGAAGCTGGCTGCCAGGTAAAGCGGCTTGGCTCCCGACATGGCGACATCATTGACCGTGCCGTGCACCGACAGGCAGCCAATGTCGCCCCCCGGAAAAAACAGCGGCGAGATCACATGCCCATCAACCGCCATGACCAGCCGTCCCTCAGAAGGCAAAGGCAGCAAAGCCCCGTCATGACCCTGGCGCAGGTAGGCGTTGTCAAAAGCGCGGGCAAACAGCTCGTCGATCAACTGGGCTGAGGCGCGGCCACCGGCACCGTGGGTCATGTCGATGTGACCGTGTTTGAAGTCGATGGGTCTGAGGTAATTCTTTTTGATGGACATGGCAAATGGGCTCAAATTATTTAGCTATGGATGTAATAGCTGCTTGCGCAATATCCACGCGGGCTACATCCCTAAATCGTCCATAAGAATAGTGCGCGGCACAGGCTCCTTCGTTGGACACCATGCACGACCCCATGGGGCTCTCAGGCGTGCACACGGTGCCAAACAGCTTGCAGTCGGCCGGGCGTTTGACACCCCGCAAAATGGCACCACATTCACACTGTTTGTGGTCGGGCACGCTGGTGTAGTGCAACTCAAACTTGCGCTCGGCATCCCAGGCGGCAAACTCCGGGCGGATTTTCAGGGCGCTGTAGGGCACCTCACCCAGGCCGCGCCACTCAAAACTCTCGCGCAATTCAAACACCTGCGACACCAGCTTTTGTGCGGCCAGGTTGCCCTCAGGCGTGACGGCTCTTGAAAACTCGTTCTCCACCACGGCGCGGCCTGCGTTCACCTGGCGCACCAGCATCAAAATGCCTTGCATCACGTCCAGCGGCTCAAACCCGGTGATGACCACCGGCTTGCGGTATTCCTCGGCAAAATGCTCGTAGGGTTGCGAACCAATCACGATGCTGACGTGGGCCGGCCCGATGAAGCCGTCAATCGGCACGGTGCCCAACTGGCGCACCTCGGCCGATTCCAGAATGTGCGTGATGGCCGAGGGGGTCAGCACATGGCAGCACAGCACGCTGAAATTACGCACGTCACGCGCCTTGGCATCACGCAGCACCAGCGCCGTGGGCGGGGTGGTGGTTTCAAAACCGATGGCCAGAAACACCACCTCGCGGTCCGGGTGTTGCTCGGCCAACGTCAGCGCGTCGTGCGCCGAATACACCATGCGAATGTCCGCGCCGCGCGCCTTGGCTTTGATGAGTGACAGGCTGTCACTGGCGGGCACACGCATGGTGTCGCCATAGGTGCAAATCATCACGCCACGGTCTAGCGCCAGGCTGATAGCCAGGTCAATGCGGCCAATCGGCAGCACACACACCGGGCAGCCCGGCCCGTGAATCATGCGCACATTGGGTGGCAACATGCCCGTAATGCCATAGCGCGAAATGGCGTGGGTGTGGCCGCCGCAGAACTCCATGAAACTGTAAGAGGTGTCGGGGCGCACTTCGGCGGCAATCTTGGCCGCGATACGGCGGGCGCTGTCGCCGTCGCGGAATTCGTCGATGTATTTCATAGCATTTCACGCATGTTTTGTGAGGGCTGCAAGGTGTTTTGTGCTGCAGAAAGCTCAGCAAACAGGGCCAGCGTGCGCTGCGCTTCTTCGGGGTCAATTTTGCCGATGGCGTAACCCACATGGACGATCACATAGTCGTCCGTTTGTGCATCGTCCACCAGGTCGATGGAGACTTCTTTGCGCACACCGCCTAGGTCGACGATGGCACGCAGCTTGGGTAACAGTTCCACCACGCGGGCGGGGAGGGCTAGACACATGATGGATCCCTTTGAATGCTATGTAAACAGCAGCTACTCACGCTTGTATGACGGAAGCTACAGCCATATTTTTATGTGAGATTGTTTTCTGGCCGACGTTGTTGCGATTTGCGCTGTGGATTTGGGGTTTTGCCTGGATTGGGGGTTTTGCCTGGATTGGGGGTTTTGTCTGGGTTGGGGGTTTTGCCTGGGTTGGGGGTTTTGCCAAAATGGCCTGCCCGTTGGGCAGTCCTTCGGGCACTTCGCTTCTCATTTGGAATCCGACCCCAAAAACACGCGCGTTCGTTTTCATCAAGCGGGCCGCCACCCAGGCTTGCCCCAGCGCCAGCCCGGCATCGCCGCACGACAGATGTTTGGCTTGCAGCACGGTCAAGCCTTCACGCTCCAGTTGCGAAATAAGGCGTTGCGTCAGGATGCGGTTAAAAAAACAGCCGCCACCCAAGGCCACGTCGCGGATGCCCCGCGCTTTGGCAACGCTGGCGGCGTGGCTGGCCAAGGCATCGGCCAAAGTCAGGTGAAAACGCGCTGCGGCTTCGTCTACCGCATCAGAGTTGCTTGGAGTGGAGTCGGTGAGCCATGAGGCAAAAAGCGGGCGCAGGTCAATCTGGCCATCATCAAAGATGCACCAGTCAGTGGGTCGAATTTCTATGGCGTGGACTTGCAGCCAGCGCTTTGCGGCTTGCTCCAGCGCCATGGCCGCTTGTGCCTCTACCTCTTGCCGGACCGACAAGTCCAGCAAACCGGCTGCCGCGTCAAACCAGCGCCCGGCGGCCGTGCTGGCCGGGCAGTTCAGCGACCGCTGCAACATGGTCGTGATGGTGCGCGCGGCTTGTTCACCGACCACGGGGCTGAATCGGGGCACGATCTGGTCTGTATTGCCGCAGGCGTGCAGGGCCGCTGCAGCCATGCGCCAGGGTTCTCTGGCAGCCGCATCGCCACCGGGCAAGGCCAGTGGCAGCAGGTGACCCAGCCGCTCAAAACGCTCGCCGTCTACCAGCAAGACCTCGCCGCCCCAGGACAGGCCATCGGTGCCCAAACCCACGCCGTCCAGCGCTATGCCAAGCACCGGGTGCGCCATGTCGTGAAGTGCGCCGTGCTCGGCCAGCACTGCTGCGATATGGGCGTGGTGGTGCTGCACTGCAATGGCGCTGACACCGTGTTCGTGCGCCAGCCGCAGGGCCAGGTGGGTGCTGAAGAAGTCTGGGTGCAGGTCGTGGGCCACGGCATCGATGGGACCCCCTGCCCGCGCCAACAGCGTGCACACGGATTGCTCCAACGACTCGCAGGCAGCGGGGTCGGACAGGTCGCCATGCAGCACGGACCACAGCGGCGCGCCGGGTGCCTCGGTGTCGAGCAAACAGGCGGCATTCTTGAGGAATGCGCCACAGGCCAGAATGCGTGCCACGGTGTTTATGCCTTTGCGGGCTGCAAGGTGATTTGTGCTTTGGCCTGCGCCAGCTCGGCTTCCAGCTGGGCAATGCGGGCGTGCAAAGCGTCGGTGGCGTGGCGGTCGTGATCGTCGGCCAACAACCAGTCAAGCCATGCGCCCATGCCCTCGCCCGTGGTGGCAGACAGCTCCAGAATTTCTATGCCGGGGTTGACGCGGCGGGCAAATTCCTTGCAGCGGGCCACGTCAAACGACACATGGGGCAACAGGTCGATCTTGTTGAGGATCATCAATTTGGCGGCGGCGAACATGTCGGGGTATTTGAGGGGTTTGTCCTCGCCCTCGGTGACTGAGAGGATGGCCACCTTGGCGGCCTCACCCAGGTCCCACATGGCCGGGCAGACCAGGTTGCCCACGTTTTCTATGAACAAGATGGTGGGCTCAGCGTGGGGGTGGTCGTGCGAATGAACGTGGTCAGTGTCATGTGAATGGCCGTGCTCGTCGGGGTGCACATGATCGTGGCCTTGGGCGTGAAAATGATCATGGCTGTGTTCATGTTCATGTTCATGTTCATGTTCATGTTCATGTTCATGTTCATGTTCATGTTCATGTTCATGTTCATGCTCATGCTCATGCTCATGCTCATGCTCATGGGCGTGAGCATGGTGCGGCTCTTCATGCGTAGGGTGATGCGCGGCATGCAGATCAAGCCGGGAAAACGCCTCGGCCACCATGGGCGCGTCCAGGTGGCAGCCCTTGCCGGTGTTGACCTGGATGGCTGGTGCGCCGGTAGCGCGAATGCGGTCGGCGTCAAAGCTGGTCTGCTGATCGCCTTCAATCACCGCCACGGCCATGTCAGGGTGACGCTTTTTCAGGGCCTCAATGGTGGCGCATAGCAGGGTGGTTTTGCCGGAACCAGGGCTCGACACCAGGTTGTAGGCGGTTACGTCATGCGACGCAAAGTGCGCCCGGTTTTGTGACGCCACCTCGTTGTTGGCACCCAGCACATCGGTCTCCAGCTTGATGGCGCGCGCCTGGCTCATGCCGGGCACCGACACGCGTGCCGTCCCGGCACCAAAATGCAAATCGCCCGTGGTGGGATGCACTGCCACGTTGGGGTCTGACGGGGTGGCTCCGGGGTTACTGCAACCGCAAACGACACACATGTTGTTTTCCTTTTGGTAGGTGAATTCAGATGACCTGCAATTCCATGACACGCAATTCTGTGCCACTTGTGGCTTGCAGCTGAAAGCCACCACACAGCGGACAGGGGTCCAGGCGCGAGCGGATATCAACACTTTGGCTGCACGGCAAACACCAGGCGGTGGCGGCGGGCTCGTCAATGTCAATCGTGGCATGTTCAAGGCAGGTGCCTGGCGCAATGGCTTCGAGCGCAAAACGCAGCGCGTGTAGTTCCACACCACTCAAGGCACCAGCTTCCAGGCGCAGGTGGGTGACGCGCTCGAACGGATCGCGCGCGCGGGTTTGCTCCAGCACACGCAGGATGCCGCCCGCCAGACTCAGTTCATGCATGGCTGTTCTCCGTGAGTGCATCAGCAGTGGTCACCTGACAGTCAACGCAGGCATCAAACGCGGCCGCAAGCGCCGATGCGGATGCGGTGTCTTGCGGCGCGAGTGTGCTCAAAGCCTTGGCCAGCACGCCCTGGGGGTGAAAGTTCCACTCGGTTGGTGCCAGCACCCGGTAGTCTGCCACCCGTCCTTGCGCGTCAAGTTGCACCCAGTGCAGCAGCAGGCCGCGTGCCATTTCACACCAGGCAATGGCTTGACCCTCACCCACCTGCTGCGCGCCACTGGCCAACACATCGGGCATGTGTTGAGTGGGGGTATGTGGCTTGATGGCCGCTATTTCCATCAGCTCGGTCAAGCGTGAGGACAGCCGTGTCCAGGCGGTTGTCGCTGCTGTTGTTTGGTGGCGATGCCGCAAGCGCGTCCACGGGCCGGTCTCGGCACCCTGTCCGAGCCAGGTGGGGTGTTGCGCAAAGTTGATGTCTTGGGCAAGCGCGCTTGCAAGTGCCTGCAACGCGGCCGCCTGCCGGGCGGGGTCGCTGTCGAGCACGTCAAGGCGGTGTGTGGCTGGCGCCAGGTTGTTGGTCAGTTGATGCCAAGTGTGCAGCGCTTGCGCCGGGGGCAGATTGGGTGCGTGGGACCTGCACCACTGTGCCAGCTCAGCGGGCTCGCGATGCTGCACACGCCAGCTGCCTGTTGGTTGGCCCAACAGGCGGTCTTCAAGCCAGCACCTCAATTGCGTGAGTGCCTCCCATGCCTGATCTTCGGTGCTTGGCTGGGCGGTGTGGCTCATCGACAGCGGGCAGTCGCGCAGCCACGCCAGTGGGTCTGGCTTGGCAGACAAGCCGGGCTGTCGACGGGGCCAGTCCAGTGCCATGCTGCGCAAGTGGTCGCGCGCGGTTTCCAGCCACAACAGCACGGCGGGCTCGTTGAGCAAACGCTTTTCCGGGTGTGGTTGGGCAGCATTCAGGGCCAGGCGTGCGGCGCGGCGGTGCGCATGCGCGCACAGCGTGAACAGTTGCCCCAGCGTGCGCTCAACGGCTTCGCCCTGTTGGCCTTGCAGCAGCCGACGCAAGATGCCGTTGCCTACGACGGGACGACGGCCTTCAATGCTGTGGGGCACGCCAGGGCGCAAGGTGTAGTTGCCAGCCAGGTTCATCGCAGCACTCATGCTTGGACTCGCGTGGGTTCGATGCTGCGGCCAAACAGAAAACCGCGCCGGTTTGGCAAGGGTTGAGGCGGGACGGCGACGGGTTTCGCAGGTGTGCGGAGCAGGTTGAGAATTTCGTTCGCCGTATCGGCCGCTGCCGCATGGTTGGCAAACTCAAACATCGGTGAAAACAGTGAGCAGACCTCAAAAGCACCTAGACCCGGCTCGCAGGCGCCGATGAACTCAAAAGATTCATGACCCACCGTTCGGCGTGCTTTTTTCCCGATCGCCAGCAAATGATCCGCCGCAGAGGACACCCGCGATGGCAGACGCACCAAATTCATGAACCAGGGGGTCACCAGGACGCCCAGCAACATGTCCGTGGGTTCAGTATCCGGAACAAAGCCAATAGCCTGCACTCGCACGGCAGGGTTTTGCACCGGCACGTGTTGCATACGGGTACAGGAAATCTCTGTAAAAAGTTGTTCAAGCGCCGCGACCCGGCGTTGTTGCGCGTCATTCATGACACCACCATGAACTGGTCGGCCGCACCATCACATTGTGGGCAGCGCCAGTGTGCAGGCAGCTCTGCAAAGGGCGTGCCAGGTGATATTTGCCATTGCGGGTCACCTTCAGCCGGGTCGTAAACCCACCAGCAAATTTTGCATTCCAGCTTGGCGTGCGCGGGCAGGCGAGCGCGGTCGCCCAGGTAGCTGCCTTCAAACTGTTGACCATTCATGCCGCTCATGGCTTGTCTTTCATGCTGCATCTACACCTATGCCTACGCCTGATTCACCCATTGCAAGACTTCATGCAGCCGGTCGACGGAATCAACCAGGTCTTCGGGCGCGGCACAGGTAACTTCGGGCATGTCCGTCACTTCCACAGAATTCAAAATCACGGTGTCTTGAGAGTTGTAGTAGACCACGCGCCAGGTGTGGGGCACACAGCAATTGGTGATGCGGCAGTTGCCGTAGCCACGCGACAGAATCAGCACCCGCCCGGTGCCCAGCCGATGATCCAGGTAAGCAATGTCCATCGGTGTCAGGGGCAGCAGACTCAGATTGACCACATGAGCGATTTGGCCGGGTTGCCAGGTGCGGCGCTGGTCTTCCAGCTCCACCAGAACGCTCGGTGCATTCATCACGTCGGGTGGTACAGGCATGTCAGCGGCTAAGGTCTGGCTGGCATCGAGTTTGGCGGTTTGCCGCAGCACCGCAGGCACAGCCCCGACCTCAATCCAGTCGCGCACCGAGCCATCGCTTTGCGACTCAATCACACGCCACACGCCAGCAAAAACCGACTCCTGAATTTGTAGGACAGGGCGGCCATCCCCTGCCAACACCTGCGCGCTGACCTCGCCTTCGCCCAACACCTGGTTGATCAGCGTCAGGTCATCTAGGGCAAGCTCTGCCAGCGTGACACGGGTTGTTTCAATCCTGGGTGCGGCACCTTCGGCCACCTGACGCAGCGCTGCCAGCACCTCATGCAGCACCTGAACCGCCCCCGCGTGCCGGGCGATGTCTTCAGGCTCTGGCAGCACGGGGGTGTGAAAGGTTTCCATGCCCTGCGGCATGGTGATGTAGTCCAGCGTGTCGTCTTCTGACTGGGTGCCGGGCCCGAGGTCAGCCACCACAGGAATCGGGAAAGGTTTGATGTCGTACATGAGGGTCTCGCAGTCTGGCAATGAATGACGAAGTGGGGTGAATATTCCAATTCCAAATTACTTGTGTCTAGGCGCGAAGCCGTAGGCAGTGCTGGCGCACGACAAGGCGAAGCAACAACGACACAGATGAGTTGGAAATGGAATTAGTGGCAGCTGGCGCCCTGCGCCTGACTGCTGACCACCGGGATGCCGATGGTTGGTGCGCGGCTCGTCGGCGCATCCAGCGCCTGGGCGACCAGACTCAGGTAGTCAGTCCAGTCGTGCATGCCTGACAGCGTGGTGACATAGTGGCCGTCCCTGAAAAACATCAGTGTCGGCCAACGCTGTGAGCCAAACTTTTTCGCCAGTGCTTCGGCGGTCTCCGGCACCGCCACCGCCATGCCGAAGGGGCGACCCACCGCCGCACTGACCTGTTGCAGTTCGGGCAACACCACGGCCACGTCCACCGCTTCCGGGAAGCGCACCGGGTCACCGGCAAACAGCAGCACATGGTCACCTTGTTGGGCGGCCAGCCAGGCGTCGATGTTGTCAAAGTCAATCCATAAGGCCTGGTGTTTGCTGACCAGTTGTGCCAGCAGTGGCGGGGCTTCTATGTCGATGTCAATCATGTTGTCTCCAGGTTTTTTAGGGAGCCACTTTGGGTCATCCGTTGCACAGCACTCAAATTCATTTCAGATGGCAGAACAAAACCGGCATCATTAGGAAACGCGGGTGAGGCACCTTGCCCAATCGCCACGGCCAGCAAATCCAGCGTGGCGTTCACCTCGGCAGCGCGCTCAGGCGTGATGGCTTCGCGCGCGTCGTCCAGAAACACCAGCAGCCACTGGCCGGGCTCTACGTTGTCAATCAGGAGCGTGCCAACCCGCCGGGTTTCACTGCGCCCTGCCACATTGGCAAAGCCAGGTTCAACCGACATCACTTGCATGGGAATGCCAATGCACACGTCAGAGCCCCTTGGGGATAAAGCGGTCATCCCCCTTGCGGCAAGCGTACTCGGCACTGGGCCGCTCGCGCTCGTACCGCGCAAGCGTCAGCATGGCACCTGTCAGGGTGGCATCTTCAGGCAAGGGGGTGGCACGGCGTAGCGGCTGCGCGCCCCAGGCGGTGAGTGCCTCAAGACCATGCGCCAATGCCGGCCCCAGGGCTTGCCTGACGATGGGGCGCAAACTGCCGCCATAGTCTTCCAGCTCTTCAGGTTGGCAGCCAATCAGCAGCACCTGTGCAGGGTAATGACCGGTGAATTGCGCCAGGCACAACACTTCCTGAAAACCGGTTTGGTGCAGGCTCATCTTCTTGGCTCCCATGAATTTGGGCACCTCGTCGTTCTCAATCAGTTTCAGAGTGCCGGGTGCCAGACCGTAGTCAATGGCATCAAAGATCAGCAGCCGGGTGGCAGACTGCACGTTCTGGATCAGGTAAAGACCTTGCGTGCCGCCGTCAATCAGCTCCACATGGGGTGCAAACGTCCAATCACGTTGCAAAGCCTCAATGCAGCGCACGCCAAAACCCTCGTCAGCCCAGAGCACGTTGCCAATGCCCAAAACCACAATGTGCTCCTCGTGTGCCGGGTTGCCAAAGGGTCGCGCCTCACCCGGATGCATGCGGGTGGGCAAGCTGGACGATGTGTTGATGGTGATGGCGCTCATAGTGTGCGGTTTTAGTCCTTGAAGGTGCGATAGCCCGAGATCATGGTGCTGACAATGCTCTGGCGGCCCATGATGTCTTCGCGAATTGCAGCGTAAACATGAAAAATCACAAAAATCACGATGACCCACATGCCCATGTGGTGCCAGGTGTGCACATCCTGCGACTGACCCATCAGCGGGATCACCCAGCCAAACAATTTATCAGCCCAAGAGCCCGCTTGCAGCCCTTCACCATACATGGCAAACCCGGTGAACACCATGAAGACCGCCGTGAACAAAAACATGAAAACCATGGCAAAACGAGCCATTGGGTTATGACCCACGTAAGGTCCGGGGCGCGGACCGACAAAGCCGTACCACTTGACCATGGCCAGCATTTCATGCCAGTAGGCGCGTTGCAGCAGGGGCACTGAAAACAGTTCGCGTGCGTGGTGGTTGCCAGCAAACGCCCAGTAGGTGCGGCCCAAGAGGCCAACGGCCAAAATGTAGGCGGCTGAAAAGTGGGCAAACCGGATATAGCCCATCAGGAAATTCGCACTGGCTTCGCCGGGCATGGTGGGCAGCGGTGAACCGATGAAATAGCCGGTGATGCATAGAACGGTGATGGCCAGGGCGTTGACCCAGTGCCAGACACGCACCGGCGCCTCATAGACATAGACCGACTTGGTGGCCGTGCTGTGCGACAACTCCTCGTCTTCGGTAGGCAAGGCGGAATGGAGCTGGTCAGCGATGGGGGATGCGCTACGCGTGTTCATGGTGTCTCCTTTGGGCAGGTCTGGCGCAGAGGTGCATCAGAGTTGACTGAACAGGTACAGGCCGGCGCTGCCAAAGAGCGTGCCCAAACCCGCCATGACCCAGGCAGATTTCTCGGCAAGGTATTTGCGGATACCCAGCCCGATCGTCAAGCCACCAAAATGCAGGGTGGCTGTGCTTGCCAGAAAACCCACGGCATAAGCGGCAAAGCCGGTCTCGGGTGTCTCCGCGCCATGCGCCAGACCATGCAGCGAGGCGGCCAGTGCCACCAAGCCCAAACCCAGAGCCACCGGCATTTTTTGACGGCTCAACACCAGCATGGCACCAAACAGCACCACGCTGAGCGAGATCATTTGCTCCAGGAACGGCACGCTCAAGCCCGCGGTACCCAAGGCTGCGCTTACGATCAATGACAGCATGAAGGTCGCAGGCCCCCACCAAGCCTTGTTGGCCGGTAACGCTGTAACCGACCAGATGCCAACCGCCACCATGGCCAGCAGGTGGTCGGCGCCAAGCGGGTGCGCCAAACCTTCGGCAATGCCCGATGTCCCGTGGCCGGTATGCGCCTGGGCCAGCCCGGCCAACAAACCCAAGGCGATTACGCCAAGGCCGCGCGCGGTTTTTTGTGTCAATAGTTTCATGAAGTTCTCCAATCTCTAAATAGGATCAATGCGATTCAGCGTACTTTGACGTTGGCCATTTCCTGGCCGTCCGGGCTCATCACGTGGGTCGAGCAGGCCAGGCAGGGGTCAAACGAATGCAGCGTGCGCAGAATTTCCAGTGGTTGCTCCGGGTTGGCCATGGGCGTGCCCAGCAGGCTGGCCTCAAACGCACCAATCTGACCCTTGGCATCGCGCGGGCTGCCGTTCCAGGTGGTGGGCACCACACATTGGTAGTTCTCGATTCGGCCGTCCTTGATCTTGATCCAGTGACCCAGCATGCCGCGTGGCGCAGCCACCACGCCAACACCCTTGGCTTCCTTGGGCCAGGTGGCCGGATCCCACTTCTCCACGTTGGCGGTGCTGCGGTCACCGGCCTTGACGTTGGCCACCAGCTCGTTGAAGTCATCCAGCATCATTTCGCTGCAGTACTGGCCTTCCAGCGCGCGCGCCAGGGTGCGGCCAATGGTGGTGGGCAACAGTTGTTTTGCTGTGTATTGCGTTTCCGGCAGGCCCAGCGCCTTGGGGAAAGCACTGTTGATCATCTGCGCCGCATACTCGATCTGTTCTTTGGGTCGCTGCGCGTAGGTGTTGCCCTTGCTGGCGTGGGCGTAAGCCAGGATGTAGCGCGACAGTGGCCCCACTTCCATGGCATGGCCGCGCCATCGGGGTGACTTGATCCACGAGTACTTGGCACTCTCATCGATGTTCTCGATGTTGGTTTTGGTGCCTTTGGTTTTGTCGCCCAGCTGGTAGTTGGGTTCGGTCACGCCATCCCAGGGGTGTAGGCCCTTGGTTTCATCGGCGTATTTGTACCAGCTGTGGGTCACAAATTCCTGCACCTGCTCGGGGTCACGCGGGTCAATTGGGTGGATCTCGTCCCAGTTGCCATTCAGAATGACACCACCGGGTAATTTCTGGGTTTTGGCGTCGCCCATGACCTTCTCATAGGTGCCGTAGTCGCTGACATTGCTGGCGCTCAGGCCGCCGCCGTACAACCAGCCCGCTTGTTTGTAAATGGTGCCAATTGCCAGCACGTCTGGGATGTAGACGTTTTTGTTGAACTCGATCATCTCGTCAATGCGCGCCTTGACAAAATTGAGCCGCTCCATGTTGATCGGTGCGCCTGCGGCACCGTCGCCATCGATGTTGATGGCGCAGGGTACGCCGCCCACCAGGTAGTTCGGGTGCGGGTTTTTGCCACCAAAGATGGTGTGGATCTTGACCCAGTCTTTTTGCAGATCCAGCGCTTCCAGGTAGTGCGTCACCGCCATCAGGTTGGCTTCAGCTGGCAGCACATAGGCCTTGCTGCCCCAATAACCATTGGCGAAGGGGCCAAGCTGGCCGCTTTCAACAAACTTTTTCAGCCGGTTCTGGATGTCGCGGAAATAACCCGGCGACGACAGCGGGTGTGAGGGCGACACCAGTTGCTGCAACTCACTGGTCTTTTTGGGGTCGGCCTTGAGGGCAGAGACAATGTCTACCCAGTCCAGCGCGTGCAGGTGGTAAAAGTGCACCGCATGGTCATGCACTTGCAGGGTTTTGGCCATGATCTCGCGGATCAGGTAGGCATTTTTGGGAATGACGATGCCCAGCGCGTCCTCCACGGCCCGCACCGAGGTCAGCGCGTGGCAACCGGTACAAACCCCGCAAATGCGTTCCACAAACGCCCACGCATCACGTGGGTCGCGGCCTTTCAAAATCACCTCCAGTCCGCGCCACATGGTGCCGGTGGAGACCGCGTTGCGGATGATGTTGTCTTTGTCAAGGTTGACTTCGCAGCGCATGTGGCCTTCGATGCGCGTCACCGGGTCGACGACGATGCGTCGGCCCGTGTTGTCCAGCTTGAAGCCCTGTATTTCGGTTGCACCCATGGTATGTGTCCTTGTGTTTTGGTTCAGGCTTTGGTGGTTTTGTCTTTGGCTGCGGCAGCGCGGCTGATGGCCGACACGGCGGCATGCGCCACCACGGCAGCACCCACCACGGCGGCAGCGGTGCCGCCAATCTTGTCGGCGGTACCCTCCACACCGAACTGGTGAATGGTGGTGAGGCGGTCGTAGAACGAGCCCTTGTCCCAGAAACCGTCTTCCGAGCAGCCAATGCAACCGTGCCCGGCCTTGATCGGAAAGCTGGTGCCCTCGTTCCACATCACGGTGGAGCAGGCGTTGTAAGTGGTTGGGCCCTTGCAGCCCACCTTGTACAGGCAGTAACCCTTGCGTGCGGACTCATCATCAAACGCTTCAACAAACTGGCCCGCGTCAAAGTGCGGCCGGCGGTAGCACTTGTCGTGAATGCGCTGGCTGTAAAACATCTTTGGGCGGCCCTGTCGGTCCAGCTCTGGGATCTTGTCAAAGGTCAGCATGTAGGTGATGACACCCGTCATCACCTCGGCAATCGGCGGGCAGCCCGGCACCTTGATGATGGGTTTGTCAGTGATGACCTTGTGGATCGGTGTGGCCTGGGTCGGGTTCGGCTTGGCAGCCTGCACACAACCCCAGGAGGCGCAGGAACCCCAGGCAATCACCGCCTTGGCATCCTTGGCGACACGTTTGAGTTTTTCAATGAAAGGTTTGCCTGACTGGATGCAGAACATGCCGTCTTCGTTGAGCGGCGGGTTGCCCTCCACGGCCAGGATGTACTGCCCTTTGTACTTGGTCATGATCTCTTCCAGGATGGCCTCAGCCTGGTGACCGGCGGCAGCCATCAGTGTGTCGTCGTAGTCCAGCGACAGCATCGACAGCACCACGTCCTTGGCCAGCGGGTGGGCCGAACGAATGAAACTCTCGGAACAGCAGGTGCATTCCAGCCCGTGCAACCACAACACTGGGGTGCGTGGCTTGGTTTCCATGGCGTGTGCCATTTGCGGCACAAACGACGGCGCCAGCCCAAGGGACGTTGCGGTCAGCGAGCAATATTTGAGCAAACTGCGCCGGGAAATGCCCTGGCGACGCATGACTTCGTAGAAAGTCTCCATTGATTTTGTCTCCATCTTGTTTGGTAGGTGGATACCTCAAGATGCATGCCATTTTTGGGGTGGCAAGGGTAAGTACTAATGGGGCGCGTGTAAGTGATTGTTTTTATGGAGGTATTGAGGATGTGTCCAACAAGTGACTCAAACGGTCTGCAGGGACCACTGGTTAAAGCAATCGCTGAATTGGATGCCAACTGGAAAGAAAGCTTCCAGTTAGCAGGTGTCAGTGGCGGCGCACGAAAAACACCGCGCTCATGGCCAGCCCGGTGGCAATCACGCCCACGCGCACCCTTTGCGCGGGTAGCCAATTTGACCAGCGCGCGCCAAAAAAGCCATCCACCGTGGCGGCCACCCTCATCAGAAGACCCTGACGCCAGGCAATAGCGTCGGCCAGCACAAATGCCGCCACCGACAGCCATGACAGCACCAGTGCGTTGAGGTTTTTTAAAGCGTTGGCGGTGTGAATACGTGACTCACCTGTGGCGCTGTAAAGCGCCGCCAGCAATGGCGTTGAGCACACCAGCGGCAAAGGCGGCGGCAAATAGCAGCGGGACGGTGGTCAAAAAGTCGGTTGGCATGACGGTGATTGTCACCCGACTGGTGGGAAACCCATGCTGACGCTGTTGAGGTCATTGCGCCTGCCGGGTTCAGCTGGGCAAACCCCTTGTGTTTAAATGTTATATGCTTAATAGGCCTCTAGACCATATAAATAAAGGGCAAGCAGCTATTGAATAAATAGCTACTAATGGCTGATTCGAAACCGTGTGCCACGAAAGTTGAAGACCGAGCTGCGCGGCCTGATGCCTTCCAGCGTGATTTCGGGCGCCAGCACACTGCCCTGGGGCAGCACCTGGTTGTTGACCAGCAAGAGCCGTTTTTTGGGGTCGTCCGAGTACACCGTACCGGTGATGGTGATTTTTGGTATTTGACGCTGCAGGGCTTCGGGCAACTCACTCAGCAAGGGCACGGGTGCTGCTTGAGATGCCGCTTGAGTTGCCGCATGAGTTGCTGCTGCGGACGCCTGAACGGCTGGCGCTGCGGCTGTGCTGGCGGGGGCAGCGGCTTTTGCAATTGCTGGCGTTGCTGCGTTGGCGGTGTTCCTGGTTGAAATTTTTCTTGGGGGTGAAGTTGCTTCGCCCGCTGCTTTTTTAGGTGTCTTGGGGCTTGCTGCCTGCAGCTTCGGAGCCGGCGCTGGTGGTGCAGGCATCAGCTCTGGCGCTGCCAGCGGCATTGGTGTGGCCAGCGGCATTGGTGTGGCCAGCGGCATTGGTGTGGCCAGCGGCATTGGTGTGGCCGGCGGCATTGGTGTGGCCGGCGGCATTGGTGTGGCCGGCGGCATTGGTGTGGCCAGCGGCATTGGTGTGGTCAGCGGCGTGACTGCAACTGACGCCGCCGTGCCAGGCGCTTCACTTGTTGTGCGCCAGGCCCACAGCCCCATGGCCACCACACCCAACGCAGCGGCTGCAACGATGAGCAACCACGTTCGGTTTTGCAACGAAGCTGGTGTGGCGCTGTCAGCGCTTGGCATTTGGTGGGCGTGCAGGCCGGGCACGGCACCGCGGCTGCGCTCGGCATCTGCGCGTTTCAGGGCATCAAGAATGTAGGACATGGCTTGGGTTATTTCGGCACAGAGGTGGGTGATGAGCTGGGCGGGCTAGGTGGGGTCATGCCAAGGGCGCGTTCCATCTGCATGAAGGTCAGCGGCCCCAGCACGCCATCGGGCACTAGCCCTTGCGCTCGTTGAAAAGCTTGCACACGGGCTTTCAGGTCAAGGTTGGCCACGGGTGTGGTGGGCGCGGTTGGGTTGGCAGCGGCTGCTGCTGCTGCTGCGGCTGCGGATACGGCTGCTGCTGTAGATGTCGCGGCGTTTGGCGCGGGTGCAGCCTTGCCTTGGGCGGATTGCTGCGGTGTGGCTGGAGCCGCCGATGCTGTCACCGGTGACGCTGCCTTGAACCACATGGCAAAACCAACGCCTGCCAACGCCACCACCAGAGCCAGCCCGCCCAGAACTGCCGCCGTGCGTGGTGTCAACCAAGAAGACGCGCGCAGCTCATCTGCGCCAAACACCTCGGTCGCCGCCTTGTCGACCACCGCTGGATCCACGCGCTGATGTCCGGTGGCCCAGGCCCCCAGCAGCGCACGGCCGCACAGCAAATTGATGCGTCTTGGCACACCATGCGCCAGCTGGTGAATGCGCGCCAGCGCCTTCGGACCAAACGGCAGTGAGCCGTTGTGGCCCGCCACGCCCAGCCGGTGGGTGATGTACTGCGTGGTCTCTTCAGCGCTGAGCGCATCCAGGTGAAAGCGTGCAGTCACCCGCTGAGCCAATTGCTCCAGCTCAGGGCGTGTCAACAGGGTGCGCAGCTCAGGCTGGCCAATGAGCACAATTTGCAACAGCTTGCGCTCGTTGGTTTCCAGGTTGGTCAACAGGCGCAGCTGCTCCAGCACATCGGCTGCCAGGTTTTGCGCCTCATCAATGATCAGCACACAGCTTTGTCCCCCCGCGTGGCTTTGCAGCAGGAAGGCGTTCAGCGCATCAATGTAGGTCTTGGCAGTGGGCGTTTGACTATTGCCAAGTGCTGCGTTGATGTGGAATTCTTCGCAGATCGACTGCAGCAGCTCAAGCACCGAGAGCTTGGGGTTGAAGATGTAGGCGACATGGCAACCGGCGGGAATTTGCTCCAGAAAACAGCGACAGATGGTGGTCTTGCCCGTGCCAATGTCACCGGTGAGCAGCACAAAACCACCGCCAGAGCCACCCGCAGCATGGCCGTTGCCGGCCACGCCAAAAAGCAGGTGCGCCAAGGCCTCCCGGTGGCGCTCGCTCATGAAGAGAAAGCGCGGGTCTGGGGCGATGGAGAACGGGTCCTGGGTCAGATTGAAATTCTGGGTATACATAAGAAATATGCCTGTAGCCCTTATAAAGCAAGCTTAAGTAGCTATAAATTATGTAGTGATCAGGCTGTAGCTCAAGCCAAACAAGTTTAAGCCAGTGCGGGGGTGGAACCACTACTGTCCAGTCAAATGTCGAACAAAATCAATTGGTTAGAGATGGGTGCTGGTTCGTTTTGTAAGTCATCGGGTAAGTATTCGGTGATCCCGTACAGGAGGTCAGCGACGCAAGGCCGAGAGGGATTGTTTGTGCAACGGGTAAAGCCAGACATCCTTGATCGGAATGAGAGGCTTGTGGCTGAGAGACTTTTTCCCCC
>Ga0210023_1000650_pt1 | contig 26460 bp, 22 predicted proteins | sample CryGeymeta201524_FD_183987 | JGI IMG/M metagenome (GOLD analysis project Ga0210023, IMG submission 183987) | Groundwater microbial communities from Crystal Geyser aquifers in Utah, USA - Crystal Geyser metaG 2015-24 (SPAdes) (version 2) | ecosystem: Environmental > Aquatic > Deep subsurface >... | reverse complement strand
CGCGAGCCAAAACACCATCCAGGGGGTCACTGAGACCAGTCAGTTTCTGCCTAAGGTTTACGGCTGGATGACCGCCGGGCTGGCCCTGACTGCGATAGTCGCCGCCCTGACTCTTTCGAGTCCGCAGTTCATGAACCTCATTTTTGGTAACAAGCTGATATTTTATGGCTTAATTTTCGGCGAATTGGGGCTGGTTATCGCCCTGTCGGCCGCCATCAACAAAATTAGTTCAACCACCGCAACCCTTCTGTTTCTGGGCTATTCCGCCCTGAACGGTGTGACCTTTGCGTCAATTTTTCTGCTTTACACCAGCAGTTCCATCGCCAGCACCTTTTTTGTGGCCGCGGGCACCTTTGCGGCTATGAGTATTTTCGGCACCGTCACCAAGCGCGATCTGACCTCTTGGGGCAGTTTCTTTTTCATGGGCCTGGTCGGGATTATCATTGCCTCGGTGGTCAATATTTTCCTGCAGAATGAGATGATTTACTGGATTATCAGCTATGTCGGCGTCTTTGTTTTCGTCGGCCTGACCGCTTACGACACCCAGAAACTCAAGCGCATTGGCGAGGCCGGCTTCGACAACGAGGAGAGCCGTAAAAAAGCCTCAATTCTCGGCGCCTTAACCCTGTACCTCGATTTCATCAACCTGTTTCTCATGCTGCTGCGTGTCATGGGCAATCGGCGCTGATACGACATCCCCTGCCAGAACAGCACACTAAAAAACCGCCCCCCGATGAGACATCCGGGGGCGGTTTTTTATTGGAACTCCCATCTTCGACGGCGGACACAGCCTTTAACCTTGCCGCTGTTCGACCTTGTCACAAATATAAGCACCTATGGGCAGGGCCGAGGTTGCTGCTGGTGAAGGGGCATTACACACGTGCAGGCTGCGGGGGCTTTCGGCAAAGAGAAAATCCTGCACCAGACTGCCATCTGTCATAACCGCCTGAGCACGAATACCTGCCGGATAAGGCCGCAAATCACTCAGCGCCAATTGTGGACAGTACTTGCGCACCTGTTCTAAATAGCCCCGTTTCCACAGGGAATTTTTCATTTCGATCAGCCCCGAGCCCAAATTCTTGTGCATCACCTTCCAGAAACCGGCGTAACTTACATTTCCCCAACTGTCTTTCAAGGAAAAATTCACCCGCCCATAGCCCTCGCGTTTCCATCCCACCACCGCATTGGGTCCAACAGTCACACTGCCATCGATCATGCGCGTCAGATGCACCCCCAGAAAAGGCAGGGCGGGATCAGGCACCGGATAAATCAGATGACTGACGATTTGATTGTAATTCTGTGGCAGCTGGTAATATTCCCCACGAAAAGGCACAATGCGAAAATCGGCGGAAATCCCCAACATCGCCAGCACCCGGTCGGCCATCAGCCCAGCGCAGCTGATGAGAAATTGACTGCGCAAGCGCTCGCCGCCGCACACAGCTTCGATGAACCCTGGCTGCTCATAAAGAGCGTCAACCTGAATGGAAAAGCGCACCTCTCCGCCCAATCCGGTAAATTTTTCCAGTAAGGCTGCTGTCACCTTGCGGTAATCGACAATTCCGGTTGCCGGCACTCGCAAGGCCGCCACGCCACGAATATTAGGTTCAAGAGTTTTGAGCTGCTGGCGCGATTGGGGGTGGACTTCAATCTGATTTTCATAACAGCGCTCAGTCAGAGCCTCTAAACCATCCCACTCCTTGGCATCCGTCGCCACCAGCAACTTGCCACAGCGCAGATAAGGAATGTTGCAGCGCTCGCACAGATCAATCGTCGCCTGAGCCCCTTCGCGACAAAATCGCGCCTTGAGGCTGCCGGGGGCATAATAAACCCCGGCATGAATCACGCCGCTGTTGTGTCCGGTCTGATGATAAGCGGCCGAGACCTCTTTTTCCAGCAGCAGCACTCGCGCCGCCGGAAAGCGCTGCTTAAGCTGCAACGCAGTCGATGCGCCGACAATTCCACCGCCAACTAATAAATAATCATAGGGAATCTCTTGCGTCATGGCGCACCTCTTTATCAATTATCCCCGACCTGACACATTGTACAATCAATAACCAAATCCAGACAACGTCAGCCCTTTTTCCACCAGGGTGGGAGATGTTGCGGCTTTATTGCTTTGGCGGCATATCGACTCATCGAAAAAGGGCATCATTTCTACCGATAGCGGCCTCGCCCTTCGGCAGGGCACGACTGACCGAGGCTTCGCCGCTCAATCCCTCGAATCGCCACATGATGTAAGGGTTCTGGAACGTCTAGTCTCGTTGTTCGTGGCATGGGGCGATAATCACAACGGGGTTGCCACACGTCAAGTTACTTTTCGCGGCTGAAAGCCGCTCCCACAAAAAAATGCTGAACCATAACCGGAAAAATCAGCGCAGCGCCGTTACCGTTTAGCCCGTGTGAGCACAGCGAGCCTGGGCCTGTCGCTTTTCGTGCCACGCTAGCAGCGCCGATTGTTGATTCGCAGTTAATAACCGGCTGGCAATAAAGCCACCAAGTTCAATTACCAACCTGACCCCTGGTTCGGTTTCCAGCATGGCGGCATGGGCCAAGTGGACACGAGTTATCAGTGGCCCTTGGGATCCAATGGGAGGGGCAGGAGGATGAGGATGAGGATGAGGATGAGGATGGGGATGGGCGGCGATAGTTTTTTCGCTTTCGCGTAAATTTTAAAAAGAGTCAACGGATCACGGCAAAAATTGTGATCCGTTTTTTTGCCTAAGAAAACCCCTAGACCCCCACGGTGAAGAGAATCGAGTCGCATCCTAAGCAGGACATAAAGTGTCCCAGCCTTAGCGCAATACCACATCTGGTTCGTTCAGCGGCGAAGACAGTTCGACTTCAATCTTCGGGGTGCCGGGCAGACCGCCGGGGCCCTGGTAGCGCAAAAACAGGTGATCTTCTGCGCGGAACCAGTAATTTGCTTTCCAGAAGGGGGCCGCCAGCCCGCTCAGGCGCAACTCCAGCTTCTGGGCCCTGACCGGCAGGCCCTGAATCAAAAGTTCTTCAAAACCTTGCTTCTCTGCCCTGAGTTTGTGGACATCGAGGGTGTCCGGGCGCACGAACCAGAACCTGATCTGCTTGTCCTCGCTGGCGAGAAACGGGCGGAAGGAAATCGACATGGTTTGAAACCAGGGGGCTTCATCGATGCGTTTCTCATCCTCGATGCGCTCCCCCTTGAACCTTCCTTTCAGTCTTAACCGCTCGCCCTGTCGTTCTATCCGCAGGTGGGTGTTTTTTTCCGGATCACTGATCTGCCATGCCCGCGTGGCCAGGTTGGCGCCCATCTCGGTTTCATCTATCTCACTGCCGATCTCAGAAACGATCCGCTCCGATTCACCGGCCAGCCGCTGCCAGGCTATGGTGGATATTTTGGTGCCGAAGGAGCGCTGATAAAGATGTTGTTCAAGCACCTCCGCCGCGGAGGACTGGCATGGACAAGAGAGGAAAAGGTGCAGCAGTAAACCACAAAAAAAAGCTGATTTGGACATAGACTCACGCGGGTCGAAAATTGTTAAGTTTTACTTTTCCAGAATTTGTCAGTATCGCCGTTCATTTGTTGTGATTTGATGAATTTTTTGTCAGCATTCGATGTTTTTTATGCACAACGCTCGCAAAAACCTAACACTATGCACATCGACGGAAAATATTTCTGCTCTGAAATGGCGAGGGGGAAATGGAGAGGACGTGAATCACATCAGAGTTTAAGGTCGGCGTGACGACAATCATCACCACTGTTTTGCCCCTGATGCTGATTTTTCTCCTCGGGGTACTGCTGAAGCGCATCAAGGTGTTTGGTCAGGAGGACGCCCGTCGCCTGCTTAAGCTGTTTTTCTATGTCTCCTGGCCGACCTTGATCCTGCGTTCAATCCCCACCTTGTACAGCTGCGGTCGCTGGTAACGACTGTCGCCATCCGCATGCTGGGAGGGCTGCTGCTCGGCTTCTTCTGCGCCGAACTCTTTCAAATGCGGGGGCTGCCGCGCACTCTGACACTGCTGATGTCTGCCGCGCCAAGCGGGGTGAACACCCTGGTTTTTTCCTCGCTGGAAAGTCTGGATATGGAATTCGCCGCCTGTGTTGTTTCCTACGCAACCCTCCTCGGCATGTTTCTGCTGCCCCTGCTCATCTATCTGCAGGGATAATGAGGATCAAAAGGCAAGATGAAACTTTTTCCCGATTCCATTGCCCCGCGACCGCTAAGTAAAGAGAGGGTCGCTCGCCATGAGGCCCTCAGCGTGCCGCGCGATTTGTTCATTATTGACGGTTCAGCCCCTTTTTTTGCCCCTTTTGTTAACGGCCACCGCAAGAACTGGTCGAAAGCCCCCCCTGGCCGCATTGACGAGTCAGGGCAAGATTCCGTCGAAAATTGCCAACCAGATCTGTGAAGAGCTGACCCGTTACTGTCAGCGGGTGCAAGAAATTGGCTACACGGCGATCACTTTTGATGACCTGGCCCACATCACCCTGTTCGACTTTTATCCCTATATGCTCAGCCGCAGTGTCCATTCCTACCAGAAGCTGTTCCGGCGGGTATTCAGGATCGCCCACAGCGCCGGGCTGAAGATTTTTGTCACCACCGACCTGATGTTCTGGAACCGTTTTATTGAACAGCAGGTTCGCGGCCGAGACAGTCGTATGCGCGAGCTGTTCGCCGAGGCCCTGGAGCGGCTGTTCGATCTCTTCCCGAAACTGGCCGGTGTGGTCACTCGCATCGGCGAGGCCGACGGCCTGGACGTTGATTCGGCGTTTAAAAGCCGTTTGGTGATTCGCACCCCGCAGCAGTGCAACCGTTGGCTGCAAACGTTGCTGCCCATATTCGAGGCTAACAACAAGCTGCTGATCTTCCGCACCTGGGGGCTGGGCGCCTATGCCATCGGTGATATCAACTGGAACGCCGCCACCCAGCGGCGCGCCTTTGCAAATATCGCCACGCCGTCCTTTATTGTTTCGCACAAATACGCCGCCGGTGATTTTTTTCGCCACCTGCCGCTGAATGATTTTATTCACAGTTCGCCGCATCAGCAGATTATCGAGTTGCAGGCGCGACGCGAATACGAGGGGTTCGGGGTCTTCCCGGCCTATGTTGGTCGCCAGTATCAGGAGTATCGCGACGCACTGGCGAGCTGCCCGACCCTGCGGGGTATTTCAGTCTGGTGCCAGACCGGCGGCTGGTCGCATTTTGATCGACTGACTTTTCTCGCCGGTTCATCCCCCTGGAATGAGTTGAACGCCTTTGCTGCCCTCCAACTTTTTTCCAGCGAGAAAAACGCCGAGGAGATTCTGCGCGAATTTTGCCGACAACGTTTCGCCGCAGCCGATTCCGACAAGCTGGTAGAGGTGGTGGAACTGTTCGACGGCCTGATTGATCATCTCTGGTACTTTACCCCCTTCGCCCGCCGCTCCCTCTGGTTCCGTCGCCTGCGAGTGCCTCCGCTACTGTGGATTTTCTGGGACACAGTGCTGGTCAACCGGGCTTTACGCCTGGTGTTTCAGGCTTTCCAGGAAAATGGCAAAGAAGCGCGCCAGAAAGATAAGGCGCAACGACTGGTGCTGCGCCGTTTGAAAATTTTGCTGACAGAGTTAGAAACCGAAAAACTAGCCCTGAGCATGGCTACCGATACCTTTTCCCTGCTGATCCTACTGCGGCGCTTTTATCTCGGTAAGGCCGGCAAGAAACGCCAAAAAAAAATCGAAACCCGGCTGAAAGCCTATCGGCAGCAGTACCCCCAAGGCTTCACCATCGAATGCGATTTCGCCCCTTTCCGCCTGCGCTGGATTACTACCGGCCTCTTCTTCAGCGTCTTCATCCGGCGCAAGCCCGGCTATCGACTGTTTGACCGCTTACTGCTGATCCCCCTCACCGGCTGGATGTTTCCCCTGATCGCGCGCTGGCAGCGTAACCGCATCCCGGAAATGGCCAAGCGCCAGGCCGCCGGGGTCGAAATATTTTTTCGTTGAAGTTCGTCAGGAAGGGGCGGAAAAATCAAAGGCTCTTGAAGATAAGGTAACAATCCACAACGCCTTTCCAGACCGGGAATTTAGACTATGAAGCTTAATTATCATCCGGAAACCGATTCGCTGTATATCGATTTGTCTGAACGTTCAAGCGCTGAAAGCCGGGAAATCTCGGAAGGTGTCGTTTTCGATTATGACGCCGAGGGTAAGCTTATTGGCATTGATATCGATAACGCCACCAATAAGGTAGAAATGAATAAGCCTATTCTGTGTAACCTGCCCGGAAAGATTGAGACCGCAGTCGCATAACGGTTACAAACGAAGCAAAAACGCACGCTTGAGCCGCGATGTCGGGGGATTTTGAAAAAAAGGCAATTATTTATGAGGCCGAAGGGGTATGCATTTCAGTCATATGACCACTGTGCGGATTACGAAATCGTAAGGAATCGATTCGTCCCTTCCCTCTTTTTGAACGGTTCGCCACCTGGCGATTTTCACCTTCACTGAATTACTCCTTCAAACAGCCCAGTCTCTTGACGAAACCCGTTCTCGGGGAAAAATCAGGGTGAACTGAGCAGTGAAAAAGCTTCAAGGGAAGTTCTGGCGTTGAAGAGATTCTCAGGAGCAGGGAGGTTCATTGACTCGCGCCTAAAGTGGCGATGATCAGCCCCAATAGCACCAGAAGAACCATCGTCTTTGACCAATGATTGAGGCTGGACTCGCGGGTTGCTATGATCCGCTGCCAATCGACATTGAACCAGAGTCGTCTCAGCGAGGCAAGCCGCGCATCGAGCCAACGCGGCAATTGCTCGTTGGCCAAGCGCCGGCCATAGGTGAGGGCCGGTGCGATACAGGCGCTGATCGGTATCAGCAAGTCGCCCGGCGGAATGCGTGGCGTGAGGTATCCGGCGGGCGTCTGTCCATCCCTGATTGGCATTGCCCCGGGGTTCCGAGTCAGATGAGCTCTCCATAAAACTGCGATTATTGTCAGCACGGCACCGAACAGCAGCGGCCAGAGACTTCCCAGGACGGTGGTTTGAGACCAGAGTGTTGGTGTCTCTGGCACGAACCACCAGGGCAGCACGACCGTCCCCGCGACCAGCAACGCCCATGGCCGGATCAGCCCGGCAGGCGAGTGGTGGTTGACGGCCCCTGCTTTGGGCTGATAGAGCAAAAAAAGCAACCGCCCGACCAATAGGGTCGTAGCTACGGCGCTCCAGGGAAGCGCTGTTTGTAATACTGATACCCAGGGGCCTGGCGCGTTGACCGTCTGCGCTTTGAGTAAAAACTTCGCCGCCATGCCACTCGTCAGCGGTGCTCCCGCAAGCGCCAGTGCTGGCAGCCACATTGCAAACCATGCCCAGCGCCGTTGGGTACCACGGCAGACGCCGACGACGCCGACACCGAGAAACAGCGCGCCTTTGCAGAGGCCATGGTGCAGGGCGTAGAGGGTGATGGCCGTCAGGATCGCCGGATAGCCTTCCGGGGCCGCCAACCCCAGTCCCACAGCCATGGTCAGGATTCCCATCTGGCTGATGCTGGAATAGGCTAACAGCGTCTTGGGATCCCGCTGTGTGAGACCGACCACGACTCCATAGAATGCTGCGGCCAACCCCAGGGCCATGAACGCCTCACCCCACTGGAGCAGCGTCACCTCACCAAGCGGCAACAATCGCAACCAGCCTAACAGCCCCGCCTTGATCATGGCCCCCGACAACACTGCACTGGCAGGGGTCGGGGAGACCGGATGGGCCAGCGGCAGCCACAGGTGCAGTCCCAGCACCCCGGCCTTGATGCCGAAGCCGATAAACGCCAGGAGCATGATCAGGTCGCGTAAATCGGCCTGCGCCAACCCTTGCCGCACTGTTGCGAACTCGGTAGCTCCCGTGGCGCTGGTCGCCAGAACCATGGCAGCGAAGAGTGCGACCTCGCCGATGACCACCAGTAGAATGTAAATTCGCCCGGCACGCAGGGCTTCGATGCTACCTTCGTGCACCACCAGACCGTAGGATGCAAAACTCATCAGGGCGAAAAACAGATAGAAACTCGCCAGATCCTGGGCCAGAATCAGTCCCAGGTTGCCTGCCATAGACAGCAGGAAATACACAAAGAAACGACTGTGGCCGGGCTCATCGGACAGATAAGCCCGCGCGTACATGCCGGCCACCCACCACAGCAGGGCCGTGAACAGCAGGAACAAACGGCCAGTGTCGTCCACAAGGCCCAGTTCGGTGCCGAGCAGCAACCAGGGCAGATGGAGTGAGACGCTTGGGGGGGCGAAGACTGCCAGGATAAGCGCGGGCAGGCCCCCCCAAGGTGCAAATCGCAAAACCACCGAATGTGCGGCGCTAAGCAGGAGGGACCCGGCCAACAAAAGAGGCCAGATCACAACCAGCAACAAAACCAGCGAGGGGAATAGTGCATTCATGGCAAATAGAACTCCCGTGCCGCAATGAGCTTAACCCACCCCAAGGGACTGAAGGACAGCGGGGCCAACAGCCCCGCACCCAGGGCCATGGCAGCCGTCACCAAGGGTGGCAGCAACAGCGCCCAAGCCGTCTCCTTGCGGCCAAAGTCGCGCTCTTCGGGCCAGGCGACTGGAGGATCCCCAAACCAGGCAGCGTGCAGGATAGGCAGGAAATAGGCGGCGTTAAGCAGACTGCTGCCGGCCAAAACCAAGATCACCCAGCCCTGGTGCGCTTCCAGGGCGCCCAGGCCCAGATACCATTTACTGATGAATCCGGCAACCGGCGGAGCACCGATCATACCGAAGGCCCCAACAGTAAATGCCGCCATGGTCCAGGGCATGCGCCGTCCGACACCATTCATCTCGCTGATTTTGTGAATCCCCAGCGTTTCGGCCAGGTTCCCCGCACAGAAAAACAAGGTGATTTTCATGAAGCCTTGATGCACCAGATGCACCAGACCACCGATGGTTGCGACAGGTCCGGCGATAGCGACACCCAGGACGATGTAGGACACCTGGCTGACCGTAGAAAAGGCCAACCTGCGCTTCAGGTCATCTTGGAACAGCGCGCGCAGCGAGCCGTAGATAATCGTGATCGCCGCCAACCAGGCCAGCGGGGCCAGAACGCCAAGCCCCCTGGCAAACTCCGTGCCATACACATCATAGACCACGCGCACGATACCGAAGGCACCGGCCTTCACCACCGCTACCGCATGCAGCAGTGCGCTGACCGGTGCCGGGGCGACCATGGCTTGCGGCAGCCAGCCGTGCAACGGCACCAGGGCCGCCTTCACGCCAAGTCCGGCGATCAGCAGGGCGAAGATAGCGATCAGGGCGAAACGATGCTCTTCGCCGATGCCGCTCAGAAACCCCTGAGGTGTAAATTCCAGAGTGCCCGTCAGGGTATAGAGCCACACCGTGCCCAACAACAAGAACGCGCCGCCGAAGAGGGTGTAGGCGAGATAAGTCTGTCCGGCACGACGGGCCACCTCCGTGCCGCGATGAATGATCAGCGGATAGGTAGCCAAGGTCAGCAGCTCGTAGAACAGCAGAAAGGTCATCAGGTTGCCGGACATGGCCACACCGGCTGTGGCGGTTACGCACAGGCTGAAAAAACCGAAAAAGCGGCTACGGTGTGGTGAGCCTTCCAGGTAACCGATAGCGTAGACGGTCGTCATCAGCCAGAGCACCGCAGACAGGGTGACAAAAAAAAGTGACAGCATGTCGACAAGCAGCACCAGCTCCAGATCGGGCAACAGTGCTAGACGCACTTCATAATGATGCCCGTGGTAGACCCCCCACAGCATCCAGCCGACCAAGGCGAATTTAATCGAGGCCCCGCTCAGGTTAAGGACGGTCCGCAGTCGCACCCTGTGCTCCGGCAGACCAAAGATGATCATACTCGGCAGCAGCGCGCTGGCAATGACCAGCAAAGGGATCCAGGCATCCAGGTTCATGGTCTGACCTCCATGATGCCGAAGGGGGCACCAATGTCTACCAGCGACAGCACTGAAGGCGCCAGAAAACCCAACAAAATGGCTGCGGATGCGAGCAACAGAGCTGCCCACTCCATGCTGGCGGGTACCTTTTTCGAATCTTGTGCGACATCAGTCTGGGTAAAGGCATATCCCAACACCTTGAAAATATAGCCCGCCGCCAGCAAACCGCCGAGGATCACGACCGCCACCAGATCCCATCGCCCCTGCACCAGGGCTGCCTCAAGCAGCAGCCACTTGCCGATAAATCCACCGCTCGGCGGCAGCCCCATGATGCTTACACCGGCCAGTGCGAAGGCCCCCGCGGTGAGGGGCAGACGCTGCACCACCCGATCCAGATTGGTGATGCAGTCATGCCCGGCGAAGTGCAACAAATTGCCGGCCGCCAGAAACATGGCCGCCTTAGCCAGCGCGTGAGACAGCGCCAGGTATGCCGCAGCTCCCCAGGCGGTGGCCCCGGCGACTGTGCCCAGCGGAAACGCCAGAAACAGGTAACCGATCTGGGCGACGGTGGAATAGGCGATAAGCAGCTTCAGCCGGGTCTGGCGTAAGGCCTGCAGCGAGCCCCAAAGCACGGCCGCGGCACCGAGCAGGCCGAACAATAAATCGACCCCGGTTCCTAGAGGGCCGAAGATCGTGAGCCACAAACGCAGCAGGATATAGAATGAGGCTTTCACCACCAGTGCCGAGAGCAAAGCACTCACCGGTGCCGGGGCGCTGGCATGGGCGGGAGGAAGCCAGAAATGCAGCGGGAACAACGCCGTCTTCAGTAACAGCCCCGCGCTTATCAGCCCCAGCGCCGCCCAGACCGCGGGAGAGGGCTCAACGCGGCTGGCAAGCACTGCGATGTCAACGCTACCGAAGCGGTGATAGAGCAGCGCGACGCCGAATAAGTAAGCAATCGATCCCAGCAGCGTCGCCAGCAGATAACGCATGGCGCCGCTCAGCGCATCCCTGCCGCCCGGCAACGCCGCCAGCGCGACCGCCGCCAACCCCATTAACTCCAGGGTGACGTACAGGTTGAAAATATCGGCAGAAAGAAATAAGGCATTCAGCGCGGCCAGCAGGCACAGCCACAGCGGCCAGAACCGGGCCGAATCTTTGTCCCGGAAATAACCCGTCGAATAAACGCTTACCCCGAGCCCGACCAGGGCCGTTGCAGCAAGCATCAGCAAACTTAGACCATCGGCGTACAGGTCAATGCCCAGCGGTGCGCCCCAACCGCCTACGGGGTGATAATAAACTCCATTGTCGTGGATTTGCCAACCCAGACCTGCGACCGCCAGGGCTACGGCGAAGGTCGTAGCCAATCCCACGATCCTCGCCATCCCCGGACAAAGGAAGCAGAAGATCGCGCCTGCCAACGGCAACGGCAGCAGGATCAGCACGATAGCCCAGGGAATATCTACGAACATCTGAATCATCGGCGCTATTCTTGCTCTTCATCGGGAAGCTCGGCGCGCCCGGTTGCCCCACTCAGCTTTAACATCAAGGTGAGGGCCAGGGCCGTGGCCGAGACGGCAACTACGATGCCGGTGATGACCATGGCGTGAGGCACGGAATCCGGCTGAGCCTCACCGGTACGCCTTGCCAGCGCCACCAGCAGCAGGAAGACCCCGGTTCCCATGACGTTGAGCGCCAGGATCTTGCGCAGCAGGTGCGCGTGAACGATCAAAGCGTAGAGCCCGAGGGAAAAAAGCCCCACCCCCACCAAGGCATACTGGAACTCGGCGCTCATGAGTGTTCCTTTTTATTTGGCGGACGGCAGCCCAGGAACAGGGCGGCCAGCGTTGCACCAATAGAGACCGTCGCTACGGTCTCGAGAACCAGGATCAGGGTGCCCGCCTTGGCCGGAGGATATTCCAGCAACTGTCCCTCAAGGCCGTAGAGCAGCGCCGCCATTGCCATGAATACGGCGGGGCCCGCTACAATAACCAGCCGCACAGGCCAGGCCATCAGAGCGGCGCGGGGACGCCACCCGGCCAACAGCAGCAGCACCCCTGCCGCGCCCAGCACCGCCCCCGCCTGAAACGCGCCACCGGGCGCGTGGGCACCGATCCACAGCAGATACGCGGCCACCAGAATCAACACCGGCACCAACAACCGCGCCAGAGTGTCAAGCACCGGCCCCGGTGCGATCTCGCGGCGCAAATCGGTGCCCCCGAGCGACCAGACCCCCAGCAGAGCCACCAGCAACACCACCGTTTCCAGCAGGGTGTCGTAACCCCGGAAGTTGAGCAGGACTGCGGTCACCGGATTGCTGACTCCGCTCGCCTCTATTTTGTCGGCGGCGATTTTTTGCAGACCTGCCGCCTGGTCGGGCAATGACAGTACGGCATAACTGAGGCCGAGCACGAGTGCCAGCAACAGCGGAAACAGCAACCAACGATTCCTGATCATATCAACGCTCCTCACCCTTCCCCTCGTTTATCTTGGGTTGGTCATTCGACGCATTGTCAATGGGTGGCTGAGCGGCATCCCCTTGAGCTGCGACGATGCGGATATGCTGAAGTTGTGCCAAGGCCGCCATCAGCAAGGCACCGGTCAACCCTGCGCCAATGGCGGCTTCGGCTAAGGCCACATCCGGCGCGTCCAATCGAACCCAGGCCAGCGTCAGCAACAGGCCAAAGGCAACGAACAACACGATGGCCCGGAACAGATCCGGGCAAGCCAGAGCGCTCCAGGCCAGCCATAACAATCCCAATCCCAGCAAGGTATCGAACAGCCACAGCAACAGGGTTATCGCTTCCATAAGCGGATTCCCCTATGCAAGGCTCCGGCAGCGATCAAATGGGCAACACTGGCCCCGGCGAGCAGCACCAATCCCCAAATCAGAAGCAGCTTACCCACGACAGCCCATGACTCCGCCTGCACAGCCAACCCCAGCACCATCAGGCCCAGGCCCAGATTATCGGCCTTAGTCAGCGCGTGAAGCCGGGTGTAGACATCCGGAAATCGCAACAGGCCCAGGGTCCCGGCCAAAAAAAAGACGGCTCCCGCTATCAGGAACACGGCGGAGAGGAAATCACGTATCATCATCATCTTCCTCCTGGTTCGGCCAGGCGCGCCGCACAAAAGCCACCGCCGTCACCGCGGCCAACAGAGCGAACAGCAGCGCTACATCACGCAGGGCGGCATTGCCGTAGGCCTGCGCCAGCAGCAGCAGGATGGCCACCGCGGTGGTGCCGAACAACTGCGCAGCCAGCATACGATCTGCGCCGGTCGGACCGCAGAGCACGCGCCACATTCCGGCACCGAGGTTCAGCAACAGAAACAGCGCCAATGCTCCATAAAGGATCTGCACCCGTCAACCCTCCAATGTGGCCGACATTGCGAAGCCGACCGGTTTGATCGCGACCATGCCAAGAATATTTTTGATTCGCTTCATATCATCTATCCCCGTTAGAAAGTTGTGGAACCGTACGGAACAAGCGGGTCACTCGTTGTTCGACCGCCTCGAGTTCTGCCAGAAAATCGCTGCGACCATCCAGCAGGTGCACTTTTAAGCCATTCCGCTCAAGCGCAACAGCCAATGTGCCCGGCAGCAGACTGACCATATTTGCCATGAACACCTGCGGCAGCCCCGGGCTCAGGCGCAGCGGGTAGTTAATGAGATCCGGGGCGATGGGCATGCCGGGATGAAAGGCGCGCCAGGCCACATCGGCACCACCACGTAAGGAACGCATGAGGAAAAAGGGCGCGAACCTTGGAACCTCCCGCCAGACGAAAGGCGCAGGCGGCAGGAGCGCGACACTGGCGGCCACCGCCAGCAACACCGCTGGCCCACCGACCCACCAGGACGACGCAGCGCCGTTGGTGAGAACCCACCAGAGGAGAGTGAACAGAACCCCCCGTGAGGCGATGGTCGACCCGCGATTTTTTACTTTAAGAGATGTCATTGGTCAGCACCTTCCAGCGATTTTCATCTTCTTCTGTCAAATTTGCTTTCAGAGGCTCTACCATAGTCGAAAAATTCTCCTCACATTGTTTTTATTCGAGTTATGGGTTAGGTACTGATTGACCGAATCCCTCTGGCCCCGCTCATGACTCGAGCGTCACTGGCGTTTTAAACCCGTGAGGCTTTATGGCAAGCACCGAACAAGTCAGCTGGTCAAGAATGGCTTCGGCAGTGTTGCCGATGATCAGCCCGGCTATGCCGGTACGGGCGACCGTCCCCATGACGACAAGATCCGTCTGCAGTTGCACCGCCAATGGCGCGATCACTTTTTTTGCCGGTCCTTCGGGCAGGTGAACCCGGGGAGAAAGGAAATCATAAGCCTCCTTGCCGATCCAACCACGCAGTTTTTCCACAAGCGTGTAGAGTTCGTTGCTGTGGCGCGCCTGTTCTGTTGCAACATAATTGGTCAAACCTTCCGACGCCACGCCACCCCTTGAAACCAACTTTCTCTCAGCAAGAGCTTCCCAGGCATGAGCAATGTGCAGGGACGCAAAGTCGGAAAACGCTAACGAAGTGGCCAACCCCAAAATTTCCCGGTTAAGATCATGCTCGGCAGGTTGAGGTACAAACAGATCGAAATCGACAGCCGCCATGATGCTGTTGTAGTTGGATTTTTCTGGTGGCTTCATCAGCCAGACCGGACAGGGACATTTCCGGAGAAGATGCAGGTCGTCACTGCCAAACAGCCGGTTCCTCCAGGTTGGGTTTTCCGCGGGTTTAATCAGCAGGTCATAGCCATTTTTCAAAACCGCGCGAATCGCCTCAAGGTAAATTTTTCCCATCAATACCGCTATCCGGATCTGCATCCGTTGGCTGAAAGGGTGAACCAGGGTTTCCAGCATCTTGCGATGATCGGATTCCACGTCGACTCGCTGCGCGTTGGCAATCACCTCGGAGGGCGAACTGATACTTGGCGGAATGACATCGACAATAGTCAATTCTGCTTGATTGTTTTCCGCCAGCGAGACCGCCCGCGCAACAGCCGATGCCTGGTCTACGGTCGGCTCGTTCAGATAGAGGATATTTTTGAAACGTTTCATGAACCACCTCGCGTGTCATATTTGCACCACTAAACAGGGGTGAGGTTCTTAAGCCCCTTAATCGCTCCGGCCTTGCCGATAACGATAAGATCGTCCCCCACGTGCAAATGTTCCGCGGGGTTGATCGTTGTGATCTGATCCTGGCCTCGGCGAATGCCGACCAGAGTCGCGCCGAACCTTTGCCGAAACTGCAGCTCTGCCACTGACTTGCCTGAAAAAGCCGAATTTTCTGTCACTTTAATGTTGGCGATTTCGAAGCGATCGGTTGCTGCTGTACCTTCTTGGATTTCTATGTGATTCAGGATGGTTTCAGCCTCCTTCAAGCCTTCAGGATAACCCATCAGCAGCAGCCGGTCGGCCGGATAAATTCTGAAGTCCGGCGTCGGCTCATGAAAAGTACGCCCGCCACGACTGACCGCCAGAATAGATATGCCCAAAGCCGACAACGGAAGTTCATTGATGGTTTGCCCGGCAGCCGAAGCATCTGAACGAATCCGCAACTCGAGAAATGAGACCGGCCAATCGACACTTTCCGGCAGAAAGTCCAGCGCATAAGTCAACGCGTCAGCCGCCTGTTCCGTTGCGTCCTGAAAAGGCCGAAAGACCAAATTGGCGCCAGCCTTTTCAAACTCAGCGACTTCTTGAAAGTTTGTTGCCGTCAAGGCCACTTTTCCAGTATAGCCGTCTTTCTTGAGCTGATGAATAAGTGCCAGATTCATCTCTCTGGAACGAACCGAGCTGATCACCCAGCGGGTCTTTTTTAAGGGCAAATGTTCATGCATCTCCGGGTCGGCCATGTCCCCGTAGAAAACCGGCACCCCTTTCTTGCGCCACGTATTCAAAACGCCAGGATCGAAATCGATCCCTACTACGGAATTTTTTCGCCGGAGAAGATGTTCCATCAACCCGCTGCCATAATTACCCAGCCCCACCAAAATAACATCGACCTCTCCGGTTTCCGCGAAGCTGTCGATGTCCGCCTCCCGGTAGGGATTGCGCCGTTCGAAAATTTTCAAGGGGGTGGAGAGAACCCGATAAAGCGAAGCGGAATAGAGGATCATGTAGGTGGACAAGAAGATGGTCACCACCCCGACAAGGGTAATCAGCCCCATGGTTTCATCGGTAATATGGCCGATACTCAACCCCAGGGCCGCAACTATCAGCGAAAACTCGCTGATCTGGGCCACCGTGAGACCGGCGAGAAACGCGGTGCGACGGCGATAACCCATGGCCCCCATGATGATCAGCACAATGAGCGGGTTGCCAACCAGCACAAAGAGGGAAAAAACCAGCGATGCGCCCAATTGCGTGCCGACCATGGACCAATCCAGGCGGGCGCCAAGATCGATGAAGAAAAACAACAGGAGAAAATCCCGAAGGCCCGTAAGCCGTGCGCCTATTGAATCCCTGAAGGGTGTGGACGCTAGTGAGACCCCGGCCAGAAAGGCGCCGACCTCCTTACTGAATCCCAACAGATCACTCCCCGCTCCGAGAAGAACCGCCCAAGCGATGGCGAAGAGCGTCAACAGTTCCAACGAATGCGCGAGACGCTGAGCCAGGGGCGGAATGACATATTTCATCAGCAGGGCGACCGCGCCCAATAATCCCAACCCTTTAGCGCCGATGATCAGGAACGAGACAAATCCCGAACCCTCGCCACTCACAGATGACCCCAAGGTCGTCAGGCCGACCAAAGCCAAAATAGCGGCGATATCCTGAACGATCAGAAAGCCAAGCGCAATCTGCCCATGAAGAGAGTCGATCTCTTTTTTATCTGACAAAAGCTTGACAATGATGATGGTACTGGAAAAGGTGAGGGCAACCGCAACGTAAGCCGCGCTGAGATAGGACATGTCCATGGCGATGGCGATGCCGAACCCGATAAGCGCCGTAAAAACGATCTGTCCGATGCCCGTCGCCAGGGCGACCGGACCGGTGGTTCGGATCAGCTGCAGATCGAGTTTCAACCCGACGATAAACAACAGCAGGGCGATGCCGATATGGGCCAGCAGCTCAATCTGCTCATAGCTGTTTATGATGCCGAGAAACGACGGTCCGACCAGAATACCCGTGGCTAGAAACATGATAATCAAAGGTTGGCGTAATTTCTGTCCGACAATTCCGGTCAGCGTCGCTAAGCCGAGTATTGCGGCTATTTCTACGAAAGAATTTGCTTCTGTCATTTTACATTCCAAAACGTGAAACTGGGCAACTCCACCCTTACCACCCTGCCCTTCCCAGAAACACTGCCCAGGGGAATTCTGCCACCGTGGCTGTCGATAATTTTCTTCGCTATGGGCATGCCGACCACATAAACCTGAATGACGATATCCAGAGAACTCGATCCTGAGCTAACAGAAATTGTAACACATTGATCGCTGTTCGACGCTTCAATTGCATCATCGATGAGATTGACCAGCGTCCTCCGGAATAAAGGAGGGGCCCCTAAACAACTAAACAAGTTATTGAGCCCCCCCACTTAAAAGGTATCAGGCAAATGGAAAATGGCGAGCGCCCACAGCAGTCACCCTCTGCTTACGCGACAATTATTTTTCACCCCCTCGCCCCAACCCCAAAATGCTCCCAAGCAGAGTCGCATAAAAGTCTATCTGATGTTGTCGTCGCGCCGAAAATATCGGCAGCCTTCTCGGCATTTTTCGGTTGAATTTCTGTGAGGGACGGAATCAGTGGCTTACAAATTCCTGACACATTTCTCACCTGCGCCTAATTTGTTTGAGGATAATCAGCAAAACCGAAGGAGCAGAAAAATGGCCAGAGTCGATTTGCATGTCCATTCCAAATATTCCAACCGCCCGTCCGAATGGTTTTTGCAACGGCTGGGAGCGTCCGAGTCTTATACCGAACCCGAAGCGATTTATCGCATGGCCCGCAGCCGGGGGATGACTTTTGTCACCATCACCGATCACAACTGCATGCGCGCCTCGCTGGAGCTGGTGGACAGGTACCCCGATCACTGTTTTACCGGGGTCGAGGTGACCAGCTATTTCCCGGAGGATGGGTGTAAGATCCACCTGCTGGTTTTCGGATTGGATCAGGATCAGTTCATGGCGATCCAGACCCTGCGAAAAAATATTTATCAGCTGCGTGATTTTCTGCGCGACGAAGAACTGGCCTGTGTTGTGGCCCATGCGACCTATTCGATTAACAACCGGCTGACCCTCGACCACTTGGAAAAGCTGATTTTGCTGTTCAATCATTTTGAAGGGCGCAACGGCAGTCGCAGCAGTCTGCACAACGATGTCCTCGCCCGGGTGCTGCGCGGGTTGACGGCCGCCGATATCATGCGACTCCAGACCAAGCATGGTCTAACGACCTGGGGCAAGACCCCCTGGCAGAAAGGTTTAACCGGCGGTTCTGATGACCATGCCGGTTTTTTTGTTGCCAAAACCTGCACCGAAGCCTTGGCCGCAACCCCGCAGGAGTTCCTCGCCCAGCTGAAAACGGGCCGCATGCGACCCCAGGGGCGGCAGAACGATTTTCAGGGGTTGACCTTCGCTATCTACAAGATCGCTTACGATTTCTCCCAGCAGCATAACACCCCCTTCTGCCATTCGACGGTCAGCGAGCTGACCCGTCAGCTGTTCAGTGAAAAACGGCTTGGTTTCAAGGATCGATTGAAGCTGAACAAGCTGAAACGCCAGAAGCAGAACCCGATTTATCAGAGCATCGTGCAACTGATCGAAACCAGCAAGACTCTCGACCATGACGATATCGACAGCCGCCTCGATCTGCTCTACGACTGTATCAGCGACATCTCTGATCAGTATTTCTGTTCATTGCTGAAGTCCCTCAATACCGATATAGAGGAGATGGACATCGTCCGCATCATTCAGGGGCTGTCCTCGACGATTCCCGGCATTTTTCTCTCGGTGCCCTTCTTCTCCTCCTTCGGGCATATGTTCGGCGACCGTGAGCTGATAAACAGTCTCGACCGAACCCTCGGCAAACAGAGCGAAGAACGCCCCAAGCGGATTCTCTGGCTGACCGACACCCTGACGGACTTGAACGGAGTCTCCATGACCCTGCAGACGATTGGCCGGCTGGCCGACGAGAAAGGTTACGCCATCAAGATTCTCGCCAGCCTCGATCCGCAGCAAGATCACGGCGACCTGCCGCGTTCGACCCTGTTGGTGCCACCGATTCACGAGTTTAAAGTCCCCCATTACGAACAGTTACAAATCAGGGTGCCGTCGGTATTGCGCATGTTGAAGGCGGTCTATGCCTACAATCCTGACGAGGTCTATATTTCAACGCCCGGCCCGGTTGGTCTGCTTGGCCTGATGATGGGCAAGATGCTCGGCACCAGGGTGAGCGGCATCTACCACACCGATTTTACTTTGGAGTCAGCAGAGATTCTCGCCGAACCGGCGCTCTCGAACCTGATTGAAGCCTACAACAAATGGTTCTTTAATCAGTTCGATAGCCTGCTGGTGCCAACCGAAGAGTACATGCAACTGCTCAAAGAGCGCGGCTATCGCCATCGTCACATGCAGCGCTTCCAGCGCGGCCTGCGTACCGAGCATTTTAAACCCGAGAAATCCGCCCGTCTTCTGCGCGCAGGGCAACCCCCAAGACTGCTCTACGTCGGCCGGGTTTCGAAGGACAAGAACCTTGATTTTCTGTTTGCCAGCTATCGGCAACTACGGCAAACCCAAGCAAACGTCGGCTTAAGTATCGTCGGCAACGGCCCCTACCTGGAGGAACTCAAGCAGCAGTGTTGCGATTTGCCGCAGGTTGAGTTCTTCGGCCGGGTCGACTACCAGCAGTTGCCGAAAATTTACACCAGCCATGACCTGTTCCTCTTTCCCAGCATTACCGATACCTTCGGTATGGCCGTCCTGGAAGCCCAGGCCTGTGGACTGCCGGCGCTGGTCTCGGATATCGGCGGGCCGAAGGAGATCGTCGTTAATGGTCAAACCGGGGCGGTGCTGTCGGTAACGGATCCGGCAGTTTGGGCGGCCGCTCTCGAAGGGATATTGAATGATCTCAGGAAAGATGGCGAAACTTACGCCCGCATGAGCAAGGCCGCCCGCACGCGGGTGGAAAACAATTACAGCTGGGACCGCATTCTGCAGAACATGGTCAAGGCTGATGACATAGATGAGCCGCGCCAGCACAAACTGCGGCAGAACTCAGCTTTCAAGCGCCTGTTGAAATTCGCTTCGAGCATGATGGTTGGTTAAGTCTGACCACATATTCTTGTCCTTCGCCCGGGTCCTCCGGGCTTTTTTTTCAGGCCGATGGCATCAGACTGATCATGGAATTAAAGCAAAATCCTTTCCGGCATTCAAAGATGAAACCCCTGGCAAAAAGCTATCAGATGGCAAAACTGTTTCTGCGCGGCCGGGTGCCGGGGCAACGGGCGAGGACTGTCGGCGCTGTGATTGGGAGTGCTTCCGCGATCCCTCAGAGCTTTTTGCGCCCTTGACCGAATGACGTCGTTCGCCGTGCGGACTCTGGCGGCGCTGGCGCGCAGATCCCGAGTTCTTCCGGCTCTGGTGGGAGGATCTGCGCTACTATCGCGTCTGCCAATATTTCAACGGTCGGGTTGCATCAAGCAGCGAGCGTCTGCAGAACTGGCAGCGGCAAGGGGCACAGGACACCCTGACTGCCACCGGTTAGATTCCGATTGCAGGGCCTTTGGCAAACCCGGTTAAATTTTGCACGCCCCATAAATCTCATTGATGTGCGCGAAGACCAATAAGATCCTCTTCAGATTCATGGCACGAAACACAGTCACGGGAAAGGATGACGCGATTACGCCCTTGGAATTTAGCCTGGTAAAGAGCCTGGTCAGCCATCTGAAGGCTGTGACTGGGAAGGGTTGAACCGGTCTGTTGCGGATTGATGCTGGAAATCCCGCAACTGACACTGAGGTAACCGTTGTTACAACAGGATTTTTCGTTGGGGATACGCAGGCCGCTGACCGCAAGACGCATTCTTTCCGCCAATTCCAGCGCTCCTTCAGCGGGGGTTTCCGGCAGGATGGCAATAAACTCTTCTCCACCGTACCGGGCCACCATGTCGGCCGGGCGATGAGTTTGGGCGCTCAGGCATCTGGCGACCTGAACCAGGGTGTCATCTCCAGCCTGATGACCGTAGGTATCATTGAATCCCTTGAAAAAATCAATATCGAACAAAATCAGCGACAGGGGAGTCTGCCCGCGCATGGATCTTTGCCATTCCTTGGCAAAATACTCATCGAGGTGGCGGCGATTGGGGATACCGGTCAGTCCATCCAGTCGAGCCGTTTTCTCGGCCGCCTGATAGGCTTCCTGTAACTCCTCTTGGAGAATGTGAGATCGGTGAATCTCTGACCTGAGCTTTCTTACAGTTTTTGAAAAAATCCGCGCATGAGCCTGCAATAAAACATGGGTATCGACGACAAAAAAATTACCTTGATCCTCCATCACTATGGGCTCTGAAAGATCCCGGACGTTGCGCTCCAAACTGTCTGCGACCGCCTTGCCGATATAGGTCTTACTTGGAAAAACCCTGAAGTCAGCTTCGAATTGTTGGGAGATTCGCTTGATTTCACGCTCGTAAAAAAGCTCCTTGGCAAAGGGCTGACTCATTACCTCGAGAAACCGGGTACGAGAAATTATCCCATGAAGCTTGTGGTGATCGAACAACAAAACTCCGGGAAGGATCGCAGACTTTTCAAAGGCTTCTGAAATGTGGTGACACATCTGGGAAAGTTGAAAACTGACCCTGTGTTTGGGAAGACAGGCAAGGGTGCTGTCATGCTGAAGGCTTTGGCCATTTTGGTTCGGTATCATGGTTTTGCCTCGATTATTGGAAAGCAAAATAACCGCTCACACCCGCCTCGGCTTTAGTGAAGGATACTGCTCTTTTGTTAGTGGAATATTAAGGAAATGTTAATTTTTTTGTAATTTTGCAGAGTGCAAAACCTGAGTCGTACTATCGGCCGGTTATGGCCTTTAGCCCAGTGACAATGCGTCGGCAGGGACACACCAGTAACAATAAACCCTCGCTTCATCCCCTCCTAACACAGCAGCGCCAAAATATTTTGGGTAAATCAATGAGATGAATTTTGAACGCACTGAATCTCAGTGATGCGTAAGAAAATGGGCGCGGTGGTCAGCCCACGGGATCGGCTTTTAAGCAAAAAAAAAAAGCCGTTCAAACCGGCTGGGCTGGGGGTTCAAACAGCTTTTGAAAATGACCAGGAGGACGTTGCTTGCTAACTTTCTAAGCTTCACGCACCGATTATTTTCTCGCGTAATGTTGGTTCACTCTGTAACAAATTCTCGCCCCGCTGAACCGCAATACAAACCCCTGCCGAACCCAGTCCAGACGCAGTGCCGACATCTTTCCCCGTATAGCCGAATTCCTGTACTGCGAGACAGCAGAAGATGGCCCGTGCCCTGGCTACGGCTCTCTGCCTTCCGGGGCGCTGCAGTCTGCCGGATTCGACACCGGTGACCACACAGACTCTATTCAGCAATTCCGTCAAGGAGAACTGCGGACGTTGTCCCTCGCTGATATTCGCCTCCTGGGTCAGGGCCGCGACAAATTCGCCGCTGCCGAGAATCCGCTCGTCGTACATGATCGGTTCTGTACTCTCTTCGTGACCAAGCTGGCTGCGCTTCAAGCCCCCGCCGCTCAGATCGTCTCGGCGCCCTGCTGTCACGCCGTCGGCTATGAACTGTTGGTAGTTGCGCTGAGCGCGTTTTTGGCCTTTTCCGAACCGGGCCAGCACTTCGTCAGTCACCTGCCCCTCCAAATTCCAGTGACCGAGCAGAACGGCATGGCCGCTCCAGCGGTAGCGATCCAGAGCCTTAAGATTCGGCACCAGACCAGCGCGGAGGGGGTTGAGATGGATATATCGAATCAGTTCGAGAAGATAGGGTTCCTCCTCACAAAGGATCGACTTGTAACGATTCTGGAAGAGGTGCCCGGCGCGTTGATATTTTCGATTGAAATAGACAGCATAACCGGTCAGCAAACGGCGCATGATCGTTGCCAGTGAACCGGTGGTCGGCATGAGCAACAAGTGAAAATGATTCGACAAAAGTGACCAGGCAAAGCATTTCGTACCGCTCTTGGTCAGCAGGGTGGAGAGGCGGGCAACAAAGCGCTCCTTGTCGGTGTCATCGGCAAAAATATCACGGCGTTCAATTCCACGAACGATAACGTGATGCAAAACGTGAGGGATGTCGAGTCGGGGTTGGCGCGGCATGGAGGGACGTTAGCATTTTATCGGAAACAGGACAATAGCTAATTAGCAAGCAACGTCCCCCAAGATCCTAAAGAAAATTGATAATTTTTCAGACATGAACCTACAACCCGAGCCTCGTTCGGATCTCCTCAAAGGAGAGAGCGTGGTGATTGTCCAGATCACTCAACCCACGGACAACTGCCCGCATGAACTCCTTTTCCTCTTCTGCTGCATCGAAATCATTGACCGACTGTATAACCGCCACGCCGCGCCCTCGACTGGTCAATAGAACCGGGCGGTGAGATTCGCTGGCATGGCGAATGACTTTGCCCGGATTAACTTTCATATCAGATATCGGAACGACATCTTTAGAAAATTTAACCGCCATAAGATACCTCCTTAAAGTCAATTAATAGCACCCCTTAAAAGATCCCTCAAGGGGTTGTTAAAAAACAAAAGCCACAGGAGAGAGAGCCTGCAGCTTTCATTGCTTCAAGTTTTGCATATACACTCGAATGACTCTCTCACTCCCACTCAATCGTCGCCGGGGGCTTGCTGGAAATATCGTAGGTGACGCGGTTAATGCCTTTGACTTCGTTGATGATCCGGCCGCTGATGCGGGCCAAGTCGGCGTAGGGCATGGGGTACCAGCCGGCGGTCATGAAATCTTTGGTTTCGACCGCACGCAGGGCCACCACATATTCATAGGTGCGGCCGTCTCCCATGACGCCGACACTTTTCACCGGCAGAAAAACGGCAAAAGCCTGGCTGATTTTATCGTAGTGCTGGCTGGCGTAGAGTTCTTCAATGTAAATTGCGTCGGCCTGACGCAGAATTTCGCAGTATTCTTCTTTTACTTCACCCAGAATCCGCACACCAAGGCCCGGGCCGGGGAAGGGATGGCGCCACACCATCTGATGGGGCAGTCCCAGTTCTTCGCCGATGGCCCGCACTTCGTCCTTAAAGAGTTCTCGCAGGGGTTCCAGAAGTTTAAGCTTCATGTAGGCGGGCAGGCCACCGACATTGTGGTGACTTTTGATATTATGCGCCTTGCCGGTTTTGGCCCCGGCCGATTCAATGACATCGGGATAGATGGTGCCCTGCGCCAGCCATTGGGCATCATCGACTTTTTTCGATTCTTCTTCGAAAATATCAACGAACAGACTCCCAATAATTTTACGCTTGCGTTCCGGATCGACCTCCCCCGCCAGGGCGTCATAAAAACGCTGCTGGGCGTTGACCCGAAGAATTTTGACCCCCATGTTGCTGGCGAAGGTTGCCATGACCTGATCACCTTCGTTGAGACGCAGCAAGCCGTTGTCGACAAAGACGCAGTGCAGCTGATCACCGATGGCACGATGAATCAAGGCCGCGGCCACCGATGAATCGACCCCGCCCGACAGCCCCAGGATCACCTGCTCGCGGCCTACCTGCGCCCGAATACGCTGCACCGCGTCCTCAATAATCTGTCCGGGTGTCCAACGCCCTTGGCAGCCGCAAATTTTGCGCACGAAAGCGGTCAATAAGGCATCACCACGCGGCGTGTGGTTGACTTCAGGATGAAACTGTACGCCGTACAACTGCCGCGCGACATTCTGAATCGCGCAGACCGGGGCGTTGGCGGTGCGGGCGACGACTTCAAAACCCAGTGGCAGGGTTTCGACATGATCGCCATGACTCATCCACACCGAACTGTAGCCATCGGCAAAAAAACCATCAAATAATGTTCCGGGGCTTCCCTGAACTTGCAATTCGGCGTGACCATATTCGCGCTTGCCCGCGGGGACAACTTCGCCGCCGAAATGGCAGCTCATCAGTTGCATACCATAACAGATTCCGAGCACCGGAATGCCGAGGTCAAACAATTCCTCGGCAATTTCGGGAGCCCCGGCTTCATAAACCGATTTTGGCCCACCGGAAAGGATGATGCCACGCGGGGCAAAGGCTTTGATCTGCGCCAGATCCAGATCAAAAGGATGAAGCTCACAATAAACATGGGCCTCCCGCACGCGCCGGGCAATCAGCTGGGTATACTGGGAACCGAAATCAAGAATTAAAATTTTTTCGCTATGAATATCCACCATCAGTTGGGCCGCTCCAAGCGATAATTGGGTGACTCCTGCGTGATGGTCACATCATGCACGTGGGATTCGCGCAGCCCCGCGTTGGTAATGCGCACAAACTGACCGTTTTCCTGGAGCTCTTTCAAAGTGCGGCAGCCGGTGTAACCCATCCCTGAACGCAGGCCGCCCATGAGCTGGTGGATATTATCGGAGAGCGGGCCACGGTAAGGAACCCGGCCTTCAATGCCTTCGGGCACCAGTTTGACATCGGTTTCATCGGCCTGAAAATAGCGATCTTTGCTCCCCTGCTTCATGGCCCCCAAACTGCCCATGCCACGGTAGGACTTGTAGGTACGTCCCTGATAAAGGATGGTGTCCCCGGGTGACTCTTCGGTTCCGGCAAACAGAGATCCAATCATGATCACATCGGCGCCGGCCGCAATCGCCTTGGGCAAGTCACCGGAGAATTTGATCCCACCATCGGCCACCAGGGGAATTTTGGCGGCATGACAAACCTTGGCAACATCGCGGATGGCCGAAATTTGCGGCACCCCGACACCCGCAACAATGCGGGTGGTGCAGATAGAACCTGGCCCAATACCGACTTTCACCACGTTTACCCCGGCATCAATCAGAGCGCGAGCCGCCGCGCCAGTAGCAATATTGCCTCCCATCAGCTGCACATCGGGATAGGTATGACGAATCTGGGTCACCGCATCCAGCACTTTCTGAGAATGGCCATGGGCGGTGTCAATGACAATGAGATCGACCCCCACGGCGACCAAGGCGGCAGCGCGGGCGTCAAGATCGTCGCCGACGCCGACCGCAGCACCAACGCGCAGGCGGCCGAAGCTGTCTTTGCAGGCGTGGGGATATTTGCGCACTTTTTCGATGTCCTTGATCGTAATTAATCCCTTCAAGGTGAAGTTATCGTCGACCACCAGTAGTTTTTCAATGCGATGGGCGTGCAGATGTTTTTTGGCTTCTTCCAAGGTTGTTCCGGGCGGCACGGTCACCAATTTATCCTTGGTCATGACATGGGAAATTGGCTGATCCAGGTTGGTTTCAAAACGCAGATCTCGGTTGGTCATAATGCCCACCAGCTGGCCATTTCTGGTGACCGGTACACCAGAGATCCGGTACTGCTTCATCACGGCCAGGGCTTCATGAATTTTTTGGTCAGGATCCATGGTAATGGGATCGACGATCATGCCGCTTTCCGACTTTTTAACCTGGTCAACCTCGCGCGCCTGTTCCGCCGGGGTCATATTTTTGTG
>Ga0210023_1000639_pt1 | contig 26670 bp, 24 predicted proteins | sample CryGeymeta201524_FD_183987 | JGI IMG/M metagenome (GOLD analysis project Ga0210023, IMG submission 183987) | Groundwater microbial communities from Crystal Geyser aquifers in Utah, USA - Crystal Geyser metaG 2015-24 (SPAdes) (version 2) | ecosystem: Environmental > Aquatic > Deep subsurface >... | reverse complement strand
CGAACTTTGGACGACGCTCGTCAGGGCGTCAAGCCCAAAGCTTGACTTGGTTGAGAGGAGACCCAGCACGTGCCAGACACCATCCATTGGGGCATTCTCGGCGCGGGAAGCATCGCCCGCAAGTTCGCCGACGGCCTGCGAGTCTTGCCCGACGCCGAGTTGACGGCGATTGGCTCGCGGTCGCTGGAGAAGGCAGACAGCTTTGGGGACGAGTTCGGCGTGCCGGTTCGTTGCGGCAGCTACGAGCAACTGGCCCGGTTGCCGCAGGCGGACGCGATCTACGTCGCCACGCCGCATTCCATGCACAAGGAGCACAGTCTTCTGTGCTTGGAGGCAGGCAAGGCGGTGCTGTGCGAGAAGCCGTTCACGATCAACGCCGCCGAGGCGCGGCAGGTCATCGATTGCGCCCGGCGGCAGAGGGTGTTCCTCATGGAAGCCATGTGGACGCGCTTCCTGCCCGTCATGTACAAGGTGCGCGAGTGGCTGGCGACGGGAGCCCTCGGCGAGGTGCGTATGCTCACGGCCGACTTCGGGTTCCGCTGCGGCTGGAATCCCGAGAGCCGGCTGCTCGACCCCGAGTTGGGCGGCGGCTCGCTGCTCGACGTGGGCGTCTACACAATCGCGCTGGCATACATGGTCTACGGGCGCGCGCCGTCGCAGCTCATGGGTCTCCCGCATCTGGGGGAGACGGGTGTCGATGAGCAGGCGGCGTATCTGCTCGGCTACGACCGGGGCGAGTTGGCGGTGCTATCTTCGGCTGTCCGCACCAATACCCCGCAAGAGGCCCGGATCGACGGCACGCAGGGACGCCTCCGGCTCGACGGGTTCTGGCACGCCACTCGGGCGACGCTGTTCGTTGACGGCAAGGAACCAGAGGTCGTCGAGCTGCCCTTCCGCGGCAACGGCTACGAGTGCGAAGCCGAAGAGGTCGGGCGCTGCCTCCGCGAAGGCAAGCTCGAAAGCGACGTGCTCCCTCTGTCCGAGACGCTGTCTATCATGGAAACCATGGATGAGCTGCGTCGGCAGTGGGGGCTGAAGTACCCGACGGAGTGAGTCCGCTCTCACGTTTGCCAGTTCGCCTGACCGACGCACCCCCACCTGGAGAATGAACATGATGCAGTACGGCCGCGTAGACGGCGTCCACAAACCGGTGTCCCGGCTGGCGCTGGGCACGATGATCATCAACACGGAGGTGCTCGAAGAGAGCTTCGCGCTGCTCGATGCCGCGGTGGAGCTCGGCTACAACACGCTGGACTGCGCCCACGTCTACGGTGGCGGCAACAGCGAGCGCGCCGTCGGGCAGTGGCTCACTGCGCGCGGCAACCGCGAGCAGATGGTGATCCTGACCAAAGGCTGCCACCACAACGCCGACCGCAAGCGGACGACCCCGTTCGACCTTGCCGCCGACCTGCACGACTCGCTGGCGCGCCTGAAGACGGACTATGTCGATATCTACATGCTGCACCGCGACGACCCCGACGTCCCCGTCGGCCCGATTGTGGAAGCCCTGAACGAACACCGCGACGCCGGCCGCATCCGCGCCTTCGGCGGCTCCAACTGGCGCCATGAGCGGATCCAGGAAGCCAACGACTACGCCACCGCCCACGGGCTGGTCCCGTTCACCGCCAGCAGCCCACACTACAGCCTCGCGGAACAGGTCGACGACCCGTGGGGACCCGGCTGTGTCGGCATCAGCGGCCCGCATGAGACAGAGGCCCGTGCCTGGTACGAGGCAACTCAACTACCGGTGTTCGCCTACTCCAGCCTCGGCCGCGGCTTCTTCTCCGGCCGGATCACCCGCGAGAACTTCCCCGGAATTGCCGAGACCATGGATCAGGCGTGCCGCACAGCGTACTGCCACGAGGTCAACTTCCAGCGCCTCGACCGGGCGTTGGCGCTGGCGGAAGAGAAGGGCGTCACCGTCGCCCAGCTCGCCCTGGCCTACGTGATGAACCAGCCCCTCAACCTGTTCGCCCTCATCGGTGCCGCCAACCGGGACGAAGCAGAGGCAAACGTGGCAGGCGCCGCCCTCAAGCTACCCGAAGCCGAAGTAGCCTGGCTGGACCTGCGCCGGGATCACCGGTAAGCTTACCCGTCCCCGCCCGCTGCCCCAGGCCCTTATTGCCGTCCCTGCCGTCCCTTGAGTCCCTGGCCCTTTACCAAGGAGCCCCCGCATGCACGCACCAGCCCTCCTGCTGATCGCCTCCCTCGGCCTCCCCTCCCTGGCAGCAGACCTCGGCCCCAACCTGCTCACCAACGGCGACTTCGAGTCCGCCCCCTGGCGCGGCGAGGGGGACGAGCGCGCCGCGCAGGTGGATATGCTTGTGTCGCACGGCGGCAAACAGTCCGGCCGGCTGGACGCCCGGCCAGACGCGGAGCGATACGTGTACGGACCAGCCTTCGACGTGGATCCGGCCAAGCGCTACGTGCTCGTGGCGTGGCTCAAGTGCCAAGGCGTCTCCGCCCCCGACGGCGTGCACCTTCGCTTCCTGCAGTGGGACGACAAGAAGCCCGTCGGCTGGATCTGGAACTGGGAGATTGGGCAGGGCGTGGAGAAGTTCCTTCGCACGGGCGGCACGCACCCCTGGAAGCGGTTTGCGGTGGTGTTGCGGAAGCTCGACCCAAATGCGAAGCGCGTTGCGCCGTTCTTCGCAATCGCCAAGGGAGCGGGCACCGCGTGGCTCGACGACGTGACCGTTCGCGAATGGAACGCCGACACGCTGCCGCCTGAGCTGGTTAAGTCCATTGAGGAACCAGCCGAGGGGCCACCCATGGCAGCGCAACCGGCCGACGTGCAGAAGGCGCTCCCCCCGGAGTTCGACCTCTCCCGTCAGACGTTCCCCCCCCGCCAGCCGGCCGGCGCGAGCCTCCTTGCCAACGGCGACTTCGAGCAGGCGCCGCCTGCCGACTGGGCGAAGACGGTTCAGCTCGACAACACCGTGAAACACGCCGGCGGGAGTTCGCTGCTCTTGGGGGTGGGGCCCGGCGGCGCGATCGCCACGACGCAGCACGAGGTCAACGCCGCTGCCGACTACCGCCTGAGCGCTTGGATCAAGACGGAGAACGTGCCGCGCAACGGGCTCAAGCTGCGGCTGTGGCCCGGCTGGTGGAACGAGTCCACGATGAGCGAGACGCTGCTCGTCGCCGACGGCACGCAGGACTGGACGCGCTACGAGATCGTCCTGAAGAACCTCCCGGCCAGCCTCGACGCCAAGCGCAGGTGGCTCTACTACTCGCTCGACAGCCCGGGCGAGGGACAGGCTGCCCCGAAGGTGTGGCTCGACGACGCCGAGCTCGTGCCGCTGACCGACAGCGTGCGGATCGTTTCGCCGAAGCTCGGCAACTTCCTCACCGAAGGAGCCGCGGGAGCGCTGACCTACACGGTTCGGGACGTGCCCAAGGAGCAGGGGCGCCGGCTCAAGTGGGCGGTCACCGACTTCTGGGGGCAGTTCGTGAAGCAGGGAGAGACCGGGCTTGCCGCCGACGGCCAGGGCACGGCCGCCGCCACGGTCCCGTTGCCGGGGCGCGGTTACTTCGGGTTCACGTGCCTACTGCTGGACGGCAACGGCCAAGCGCTCCAGGGAGAAACGGTCAGCGCTGCCCAACTGCCCAAGCCCCCCGCCGACGCGGCCCACCGCGACCCTCAATCTGCCTTCGCCTGCTGGGGAGTTAGTGCCGAATTGGCGCCCGCGCTGGGCGTCAAGTGGACGCGCTGGATCGAGCGCGGCAACGACTTCACTCCGGTTCCTGGGCAGGCAGACCAATTTGACTGGCGCCTGAAGGAGTATGCCGGCGAGTACAAGCCAGCCGACCGCCGCCGGGAAGAGCAGCAAGCCGGGCTCACCACCTACCTCTGCTTCCACCAGTTCGCCGACTGGATGCTGACCGGTCCCGATGGCAAGCGCGCCGCCGTTCCGTTGGACTGGAACCGCTTCGCCGACTGGGTGGCGTTTGTCTACCGACAGGTGACGGACCTGGTGCCTGTCGTGGAAGTCTGGAACGAGCCGGTCATCCCCTGGGGCTGGCAGGGCACGCCGGAAGACATCGTCACGCTGCACCGCACCGTCTACCAGACGGTCAAGAAGCTCAACCCAAACGCCATTGTCATCGGCCCCTGCGACTCCCTCGAGCACCTCGACACCTTCGGCAAGCTGGGTGGCTTCCAGTGGGTTGACGCATTGTCGACTCACCCCTACCGCGCCAACAGCCCCGAGGCGACTGACTTCGTTGGTGAACTGCGGCGGACCAAGGAGATCGCCGCCAAGTACGGGAAGCCCACAGACCTCTGGATCACCGAGATGGGCTGGACGACCGCGCCGGGCCGATTCACCGAGTTGGAGCAGGCGAACTGGATTGTGCGTGCATACGTGCTGGCGTTGAGCGAGGGCGTGCGCAACCTCAACGTGCACATCTTCGGCGACTGGAATAACCCCAGCGCCAGCGAAAAGTACTTCGGCATCGTCCGCACCGACCGAACCCCCAAGCCCGCCGCCGTCGCGTACGCGACGATGACCAGGAACCTGGAAGGCGCCAAGCACGCCAGCGCCATCGACTGGCTCGGCCGAGCCAGCTACGGGCATGTATTCGAGCGCGACGGGAAGCCGCTGCTGGTGCTGTGGAACGCCGCCGGCGAGGGTGCCCGGGAGGAGCTGCCGGTGGGAGTCAACGAGGTGCAGGTCGAGCGGCTGGACGGTACCACCGAGACGGTGACCACCCGCGACGGCAATCTGGAACTCACCCTCGGACAGAGCCCGGTGTTCGTGACCGGCGCCGCCGCGGAGCTGTACCTGAAGCCCGACCTGAAGACCATCACTGTGCAGCCGGATCCGTTGAAGGTCGCAGCGGGGGACGAAGTGCAGGTCCGGCTGACGGTCAGCAATCCGCTCGCCTCTCAGTTGGCCGGCGAAGTGCGGATCAGCCCTGCTGGAGGGTTGTCCGTCGAGCCCGCAACGAAGCGGCTCGCCCTCCGCTCGAAAGGCAAGGCGGATATCGAGGCGCGGGTGTCGGTTCCCGCTGCGGCTGCGGCCCGCACGTATCCGCTCTTCGTCGAGCTTCTCGCGGACGGTCGCACTGTGGCGCGCAGCACCGTGAGAGCTGAAGTCTTGGAGCCGGTGTCGCTTGCGGAGCTGCGGCCGGTGTTCGACGCGAAGCTATCTCCGGCCGTGGAGGCGACGATCACCAATCAGTCGCAGCGGACAGTCAAAGCCGCCGTCCGTTTGGCCGCCGCCGGCTGGCAGACCGACCCGTCGAGCCTCACGGTCGAACTCAAGCCGGGCGCCTCGAAGAAGGCCCGCTTCAACGTGACCTCGCCGACGCTGGACTCTGGCCGGGTCTACGAGGTCAAGATCCAGGCGGAAACCGCAGACGGCTCGCGGGCGGAGACCGCAACGAACCTGAACTTCCTGCCTTGCATTCGCACGAAGGCGAAGACCAAGGTCGACGGCAGTCTGGACGAATGGACCGGCGCGGCGAAGGCCGTTGTCGGCGGGGAATGGAAGCCGCTCAACCCGACCGCCTACCACGGCGCCGCCGACTGCTCGGCGCAGTTCATGACTGCCTGGGACGACCGGTTCCTGTACCTCGCCGTGCAGGTCCAAGACGATGTCTTCCTCCAAACCCACAACGGCACCGCCGTCTGGAGTCAGGACAACCTGCAACTCGGCCTCGACCCCGCGCCCGCCGCCAGCGGCGACTTCAACCCGTTAGTCGGCTTCTACGGCAAGCGGACCTACGAGTACGGTCTGACGCTCACGCCCAACGGCCCGCAAGTGTGGCGCTGGCTGTCGGGCGACCCGGAGAACCGGCCGGGCGAGGCGCTCACCACCGAAGTGCGGCTGGCCGCGGCGAAGACCACGAATGGCGTCACCTACGAGGCGGCGTTCCCGTGGACTTCCCTTGGCGTTCAGAAGCTCGCCGCGGGGCAGCAACTCGGTCTGGCGCTGGCCGTCAACGACGATGACGGAGAAGGGCGGAAGGCGATCCTGTGGTTCGATGGCATCGTCCACTCGAAGGACCCGCGGCAGTACGGGCGGATTACGCTGGTGGGGGAGTAGTGCCAGGATCGACCACGAACGGGATGCCGAACATCCCGCCAGTCCCGCTGCCCACGCGACGGTGCCCGCGCGTGGCTGAAGGAGCCTACTGCAGCCACTGGACCTTCACCACGTTCTCGACTGACTTGAACTCCGGATCGCCAGTGACAACCACGGCATTGTGCTCCAGAGCAGTGGCGACGGCGAAGCAGTCTGCGAAGGACATGGCATTCCGTGCCTTGACCCGGGCTGCGGCGATCACGAGGTCATCGGACGCGGCGGCAATGGTGAGGGGCAACGTCCGGATCTCGTCGAGCTTCTGCTGAGCGTAACTCTCACCGAACTCGCGGTGAAGCTGGTAGTAGACTTCACCGAGGTTGATGATGCTCATCAACACCTCGTCTTTGCCCGCCCGCGCTCGTTGCAAAAGCTGCCGGACCTCGCCGGCTTCTGGCTCACCTCTCAGGTACGCGAGCAGTGCCCATGAATCGAGCAATCTCGGCTTCCTCACGCTCATTGTCCTTGCGCCTCTCCTCCTCCAGCGCCTTGGTCAGCGAGGGTCCGCCCTTGAGGCAGCCGAAGAGAGCGTCTACTGGATCTCTCCGCAACGGTTTGAGGACGATCTCCGAGTCGCGCGCCTCGACTCGGATCGGCTGCCCCGGTTTGATGGGCACCTGTCGCCTGATCCCGGCCGGGATCACGACCTGGAACTTGGCTGACGTTGTCACGACGGTAGCCATGTTGGGTAACTCCGACGATGTTTGGTGTTCTGCACTGAGTCTAACCTGACTACACTGGTTCAACAACTCCGGCCTCCTCCACTCGAAGGACCCGCGGCAGTACGGACGGATTACGGTGGTGGGGGGAGTAGCCTTCGCCGCCTCGGCGTCACCGAAACTCCTCGGCCCGGGCGGGTGTACTCACTCGCATACACGCACAGGCAGGATGGCATCCTGCGCTGCTCAACTGGAGGAGCAAAGACGATGGACGGTCCGCTGATGGCTTCAGGAAGGACACCCGCATTGGCCCGGTGGGCGACGTTGGCGATCGTGCTGACGCTCGGAACGATTCGGTCTGGACGCGCGCAGCCCCCGGCGACGAACTCAGGCGCCGACTTCAAGCGCGCGCAGACTGACATGGACCGCAGCAGCGCCTACCTCGCCACCAGCCTGGCGGCCATGACCCAGCAGCTCAAGGAGTTGGCAGCCAAGGCTCAGGTCGCGGGGCAGAAAGAGCAATTGGAGAAGCAGTTGGGGGAGCTCTACGAGCCCCACAACGCAGCCGTCACGATGCTGCTGGTGCAGACATACTTGGCGGCAGTGGAGAGAGCGTTGGCTGACGGGGGGCTCGAGGCGCAGGCAATCGATCGCGTGGTGACGGTGTGGGGGCTCACGAAGACAGATGTCCTGGCTCAGCGGGAGAAGGGGATCAACTGGTCGTCGATCCTGCTCTCGCAGGCATTGGGCAAGGTAGCCGACAAACCGACGGCCGACCTCCTCGCCCTCTACGAGAAAGGCCAGTCGTGGAGCGAGATCGCAGCCTCCTTCCCGGTCAAGGCTGAGACGCTGGGCGGCGAGATCGAGAAGGTGTTCAAGGAGTAACGCCGGCACGGCGAGAGGCTCGAAGGACTGCAAGGACGAAAAGGACAGCAATGACGGCGGCCATGGCAGAAACGGCAGGGGCAGCCGGAGTCGTGTATCGTCCTTTGTGTCGTTGCCATCCTTTGAGTCCCCTTCCTGCCAGGAGGTCACCATGAGCAAGGGCTTCATCCCGCCGCACGGCGGCTACAAGAAGCTGCTCTCCTACCAGAAGGCCGAGATCGTCTACGATGCCACGGTGTACTTCTGCGACCACTTCATCGACCGGCGCAGCCGCACGCATGACCAGATGGTCCAGGCCGCCCGGTCCGGAAAGCAGAACATCATTGAGGGAAGCATGGCCTCGGCGACCTCCAAGGAGACCGAGATCAGGCTCACCAACGTGGCGCGCGCGAGTCTCGAGGAGCTGCTTGCCGACTACCGCGACTTCCTCCGGGGGCGCGGCCTACAGGAGTGGCCGAAAGACCATCCCAGCGTCCTGCACCTTCGCAAGCTCAACAAAATCCCGGACGCGACTTATGCGACATTTCGCACGGGCATCGAGAACCCCAACCCGGCCGTCGCCGCCAACGTGATCATCGGCCTGATCCGCGTCACCAGCTACCTGCTGGACCGCCAGCTCCGGCAGCTCGAGGCAGCCTTCGTCAGAGAGGGTGGGATGCGCGAGCGCATGACGCGGGCGCGGCTGGACGAGAGGAGCAGGCGGGGTGCGGTCCCCGAAGACCAAGGACAGAAAGGGTCTCAAAGACAGCAATGACGACAGGGACACGAAAGGCAGCGCGAACAACCTGAGCGGTGGCGGCCGCACCCCGTCTTTGGCGTCGTTAGCGTCCTTTGTGTCCCTTCCCACCAGGCGCCGTCAGCGCCGCGTCGCCCGCTCCTTGAACAGCCCGAAGAACGTGTACGGGTCCAGCACTTCAACCGCCAACTCCGCGTGCCTCGCCTGCAGCGCCTCTATTGCGGCGAGGACCTGACTGGGGCTGGTCCACACGACGCGGAAGAGGAACAGACCGCGGCCGTTGGGCTGCCGGGCTTTGAGGGCGCGGTGCATGATGTCCGCCGTTTGGTCCACGCCAGCGAAGTTGCAGGCGTCGTTGATCAGCTCCATGACGGGCATTCCCTTCCAGACCTGCGGCTGCGGTAGCTTACCGCCAGTGCCGTGCAGATCCATCACGATGGTGGCCAGCCCGTCGGGCGAGAACTGGGCGAATGCGTCTTTGACGGCTGGGCTGGGCTCGTCCCAGTCGAGGACCATCGGCGCCAGCGTCATGTCCGCCTCCTGGAAGAAGCGCTGGTTGTGGCGCATGAACAGCGGCAGGTACTCCGGGGCAATGCGGTTCGGGTTCATATAGCCGGCGGCGCTGGCGTCGCTGCCGAAGTAGTCGTTGTCGGTAGCTGTGGAGTAGACGTGAGCGATGAGGTCGGGATACGTCTCCAAAAGGTTGGGGTTGATCCCCCACAGCAGCGGGAGCTTCCCGCGACCGGGGTCATCCCAGTGCGTGGGCAGGAAGCTGTAGAGCGGCGTGGTCGAGTCGTAGTCAGCCATGAGAATGCAGACGTAGGTCTTGTCGCCTGAGGGCAGGGCGACCGGTGGCCGGCGCTGCTTCAGCGGCTGCCGCGGCGCCTGACTGTGGAACGACTGGTTGAAGCAATCGCTGGCGACGGTGTTCTGGTAGCAGTTGTACGGGGAGATCAGCCAGACCGTCTCCCACTCGGTGGGGACAGGGTCGTGCCTGCTTGCGTGCCCAGGCACATTGCTGTACTTGGCAAAGGCGAAGAACCCGGCCAGTTCGGTCATCTGCTTCCCGGCCGACTGCTTGAGCATCTCCGCGAGCATGAGGCGATACGTCTCCAGGTCAGTGCCTAACTTCTGCTCGGGATCGTCGCCGGGAATCTCGTCGCCCCACGGCGACAGGTCGAACACGAAGGCGCGGTTCTTCACCGCCCAGTCGCGCGTGAGCACATAGCCAATGTCGCCGTGGGCTCGGGTCGAGGACGCGTCCTCGTACAGGCACAGCCAGTGGGCTGAACAAGCACCGCGGGCGAGGTACTCGCGGATCGCCCGGCGATAGGCGTCGTTCTTCTTGCTGCCGGTCTCCTGCCCGGTGAACTGCCCGCGGAGGTCTTTGAGCACGGGGAGGTTCCACTGCGGCAGGTAGCGGTCCGCGTACTCCGGGCTCAGTACCACGGCGTCGGCCACGCCGGCGATGGTTGTGGCCACGTTGAGGGAGGCAGGCACCGCCGGGTCCCAGACGACCGCGCCCTTCGCCCTATCGCCGGCCAAGCGCACGAGCGCAGTCAGGTCCGCGACCGGCTGCGGCGCTCTGCTGTGCAGCCAGCCCCCTTCACGCGACAGGACGTCGAGCCAGTAGCGGGGGCGAGTGTCTTTGTTGGAGAGTACGTACAGCATCGGTGCCTCACGGTTGAGGATCCCCTGAAGGCAGGCGACCGCCATCGACTCGTCGTAGGACTCCGGAGTGCCGTCGTGTAGCAGCGTGTAGGTGTACATGGCTTTCTGTCCCTCCGTTCGGGCCGCGGGCAACTGCTCGGCGGACGCCGCGGTGAACCACGCGGCGAGCGTCAGGAAGAGGGCAATCTGCTTCACGGTAGTTCCTCCAAGCGTCCCCCGTGGGGTCTGGCCAGCGTTGCGGATTTCCTGACAGCCTCTTCCCCTTGCGGTCGCTGATCCCTGCCAAGGAGCGCACTCTCCACCCGCTGCCGTGTCGCCCAGCGAACCGGGTAAACTGAGGTGCCCATGACCGCACGCGAGCGATTCCGCAGACTGCTGAACTACGAACCTGTTGACCGGCTCCCGGTCCTGGCGCTGGAGCCGTACGAGGAGACCGCCCTCGAACGCTGGCGCACCGAAGGCCTGCCGGAGGGTGTTCGCCCCGAGGAGTTCCTGGGCATGTCGCGGCTGGTCCATGTGCCGGTGTCGTTCGGTCCCTTGCCCGGGTACGAGCGGCGAGTGGTGGCGGAAGACGAGGCGTACGAGACGGTCGTCACGCACATGGGAGCCACGGTCCGCCAACGCAGAGACAACCCGTCGATGTTCTACGGCCATGTCGACCACCCGGTGAAGACGCGCGCCGACTGGGAAGCCTACAAGCAACGACTCGACCCCGACACCCCCGGTCGCGTTCCGGCAGACTGGGCGGCGACCGTCGCTCCGCGGCTGAACGCGTGCGAGGACCCCGTCGGGCTCTGCCTGTTCCCGTTCTTCTTCCGCCTCGGCTTCTACACTATGGGCATGGAGCGCTTCCTGTCGGCGTTCCACGAAGAGCCGGCCCTGATGCACGACATGTTCTCCCACTTCGGTCGGTTCGTGCTGAGGACCATCGAGCCGCTGCTTGGCACGGTCAGGTTGGACTACGCCGTGTTCGGCGAGGACCTGGCCGGGAAGAACGGGCCGCTGATCTCGCCGAGCCTCTACGAGGAGTTCTGGTGTCCCTACCAGGATCCCATCGTCCAGGCGCTGCGCGAACACGGCGTGCCCTTGGTCTGCCAGTGGACCTCCGGCAACGTCGAGCGGCTGCTGCCGTGCTTGCTGGCACATGGCTTCAACGCCACGTGGCCGCTGGAAGTAGTGTCGGGAATGGAAGCGGACTCTCTGCGCGGCCGGTTCGGGCGCGAACTTCGCCTGGCAGGAAACGTAGCCAAGGAAGCCGCGATCGCCGGTCCCGACGCAATCGACCGGGAACTCGAACGGCTGAGCCCGCTGATCCGCCAAGGCGGCTTCCTTCCCGCGCTGGACGATATGGCGTCGCCCGACATGCCCTTTCCGCACTACCGGTACTTGATCGAGAAACTTCAGGCAACCCGGCTCGACACCTGACCGAGTTCCGCGAGCCTGCGCGCTTGCCTGCTGGTTGGTTCAACGTCGCGCCGGAGGCAATCGCCGGTCTGGCCCCTCAATCTGAAATCTGACCCCTCACATCTGCATTCCGAGAGGAGCCCCACCCATGTCTCGCCGCCTCAACTCGCACGTCGCCCTGCTCGCCGTCGCGCTGGCGGTCCTCGGACACGGTGCCTCTGCCGTGCCAACGGTGACCGAAGACTCCGGCCGCACGCTCCTCAGCGGCGCCGGCTATCGACTGACGTTCGTCCCCGAGTCCGCCGGCTTCGGCTTCGAGGTTCGCGGGCCCGACGGTCAGTGGCGCAATGCGGCGGCGAAGTCGGCGTTCCTCGCGCCGACCTGGTTCGAGGGTTCAGAGCACTCCGTCAACGGTGTTCGGGCAACTTGGGCGCGCCTGACCAAAGGCGACACCGTGGTGGTGGGGCAGCAGGTGCCGCTCGACCCCGTGAGTGGCGCCGTGCTGGAGCTGCACTTCCTCTGTAGCGACGCGGGCGTGCTGATGGGTGTTCGCGTTGTCGGCGCACCCGCAGGGGGCGCGCAGAGTCGGCTGTGGTGGCCGCCCCGCACCGGCCTGGAGGCGGCCGACTGGGACGGCTACTTGCTCTGGGGACCGGACGGGGAACCTCACGAGGGGCGGATCGCTTCCCTTGACCCGTGCCCGGCGTACGCCGGCGTCTCGCCGTGGGGGGACACTGGCGACACGGTGCCTGCGCTCGACCCACAGCATCCGGCGCTCATTGTCAAGTCCAGCGCAGGCGGCGCCGGTCTGGGCGTGGTGTTCGTCGACTATACCGACCGGTGGGCGCGGTCGCAGATGTTCCTGCAGCGGCACCAGCCGACTACGCTGCTCCTCTATGCCGGCTTCTCTCCGCTTGCCGAGGCAGCGGCGCCGTTGTGGGCATGGCTCGCGCCGTTCGCGCCCGCAGACGCGGCAGACGCGGCAAGGCAAGTCGAGACGCTGGTCGCGGCCGGGCACGCCCTGACGCAGCGCTTCCAGCCGATCGCCAGGCCCGTGCCCGAGGAGTGGACGCGCCCTCTGCCGGACTTCCCTGTAGAACTGCGCAGACCGGAGCCGGTGAAAGACCTCAACGACGCCGCCGTCTTCACAATCAATGAAGACACTAACTCCGATTACGGTGTCAACCTGGCCAAGAAGCTCGGCTCCGACGTGCTCATTCGCGCGTGGTTCAAGTGGGGGCAAGCGCCGCCGGTGGCAGACTGGAAGAACTACCCGACCCAGGTGCACCCGCTCGGGGCGCTGTTCGGCGGCGGTATCACCTGCAGTGCGCTGTACGACCAGGAGAACGGGATCACTCACGAGCAGCTCCTGGACATGGCGACCCGGAGCCCGGCCGGCCAGCTTGTGGACGCGTGGGACACGCCGGGCATTCGGCATGGGTCGCTGTCGTCCCCGGCGTACCTCGACTACCTGTTCCGCTGGTGCCGCGAGCAGATCGACGCTGGGGCAGACTACCTGTTCATGGACGAGCACACCGCCGCGCTGGGCAGCATGGAGGGGTATGACGACCACTCGCTGGCCGACTTCCGCAGCCACCTGCTGCAGACGTGTCCGCAAACGCAAGGCTGGCAAGCAGACGACCGGCGCTGGGCCGACGAACTGAAGATCGACCTCGCCGACAAACAGGTGTGCCCGGACGGCACCATGCGGTCCTTCGACTACCGCGCCTACATGCGACAGAAGGGCGTGCTGGAGAAGCCGCTCTCGGCCGACAATCCGCTGACCACGTTCTGGTCGCAGTTCCGCTCGTGGCGCGACGACCGGGCGTGGAAGGTGTTGACGGATCGCATTCGCGCCTACGCCAAAGAGCAAGGCCGCACGCTGCTGATCAGCGCCAACGGCATCGCCAAGTACGTCGACTTACAGGTGCTCGGGGTGTGGGGGCAGTGGACGACCAAGGACGGCCACGTCGACCTGTCCGAGAACCAACTGCCCTACTGGCGCTCGCTGGTCCTGCGCGGCCGCAGCGTCGCGGAGAAGCGCGTGCCGGTGGTGCTGTTCCACGACTGGGGCTTCGGCGACCCGCCGTTCCCGTGGCTCGCAGTGCCTCCCTCGGAGCGCGGGACCTGGATGCGCACCCGCGGCGCCGAGATCTACGCTGCGGGCGGGTTCTTCGCCTTCCCCGTGTTGGGGCCGTTCGGCTGCGACGCCGGCAGAGACGGGTCGCTCCCGGTCATCGCTGCGCAGACGGCGTTCTACCAGCGCCACCGCGATCTGTACCTCCACGGCCGGTACCTCGCCGCAGAGCCGCTGAAGGCAGACGGCGACCAGCTCACCCTCGCGGCCTGGTGGACCGACGAGCCCCGGGCGCTGCTCGTGCACACCATCAACCGCGACTTCCGCGACGGGCGGCTGCAGCCGCAGGGCAAGGTCACGATCCGCGTGCCAGTCGACCGCGCCCCGGACAGTGCGATGGTGATTTCGCCTGACTGGCAGGGCGAGCAGCCGGCGACTTGCCGCCTCGTCGACGATATGGTCGAGGTTACGCTACCCGCCCTCGACGCCTACGCCGTTGCCATTCTCCGGTACTCGGCGGACGTGGACTTAACCCGCCTCAGAGACCCGGCGCGCCTCACGCCCACACCGCTCTGGTCGCAGCCCACCCGCAACGAGTTCCGCGTCCTACCCGACGGACTGGTGGAGCACAGCGAAGAGGTCAACGGGTACCTCCAGGGAATGCTGCACACGCACCTGCGCAACCCGCCGACATTCCTGGTCAACGCAGCGGCCGTTGGCGAGCTTCGCGTCAAGGTGCGCGCGGTGTCCATGGGCGGCGCTAAGCTCGAGTACCGCGTAGACGGCGAGACGAAGCAGGTCGAGGACCTCCCCGACCTCGACGGCAAGAACGACGGCGGCGCCCCGGAGTACGACAAAGTGCTGACCTTCCCGATTCCCACCGGCCGGCACCGGCTCACCCTCGACAACGTCGGCGCCGACTGGGCCGTCATCAGTTGGCTCGAGTTCGGGGGGACGTTCGCGGACTGACGGCGGGGCGAAGAGGCGCCGCCCCTCGCCAAGATGGCTGAGCACCACGTCCGCCCAAAGCGAAGCCGCACACCTGACACATGGCACTTGGCACATGACACATGACACATGAAACGTGACGCGTGCCCCCCGTCCCAGGAGACAACCATGAAGAAACACAAACCACTCCAGTTCGCCTGCACCGCACTATTGGTCCTCGCTGCCTCGCTAACAATCACCTCGTGCAGCCCGAAGACTAGAGCACCTCCCGGCAGCGTCGCGAAGCAACCCGTGAAGGCCCCCGGCAAGCTCAAGCTCGGCTTCCTCGTGAAGCAACCCGAAGAGCTGTGGTTCCAGAACGAGTGGAAGTTCGCCCAGAAGTGCGCCGACCACTACGGGTTCGAGTTGCTGAAGATCGGCACGCCTGATGGGGAGAAGGTGCTGTCCGCCCTCGACGTGCTGGCCGCGAAGGGCGCGCAGGGCTTCGTCATCTGCACGCCCGACGTGCGACTGGGGCCGGCGATCGTCGCCAAGGCCAAAGCCAACGACCTGAAAGTGTACAGCGTGGACGACTAGTTCGTGGGGAGTGACGGCAAGTTCATGGACGTGCCTTACATGGGGCTGTCGGCAAAGGCCATCGGCCGCAGCGTGGGCAAGGCGCTTTACGCCGAGTTCCAGCGACGGAAGTGGAGCCTCGCCGACACCGCCGCCTGCGCCATCACCTTCGATGAGCTGAACACCGTGAAGGAGCGCACCGACGGCACCACCGAGGCGTTGATCGAAGCTGGTTTCCCGAAGGAGCGCATCTACCGCGCGGCGGAGAAGACCACCGACGTCCCCAGCGCGCTCGATGCGGCAAACGTGGCGCTCACGCAGCATTCGGACGTGAAGCGGTGGCTGGTCTTCTCGGTCAACGATGAGGGCGTCCTCGGCGCCATCCGCGCCATGGAAGGGCGCGGCTTCGGCGCCGACACCGTCGTCGGCATCGGCATTGGCGCGGGAACGGGATTCACCGAGTTCGAGAAGGAGAAGCCCACCGGCTACTTCGCCACCTGCATCATCAGCCCGAAGCGCCACGGCTACGAGACCACCGAGTACCTGTACAAGTGGATCAAGGACGGCGTAGCGCCTCCCAAAGACACGCGCACCTCCGGCATCCTCGCTACCCGGGCGAACTACAAGCAGGTCGCCAAGGAGTTGGGGTTGTGAGCCGACCGCGGGTGGGGCCAACTACCTGCTCTGGGCCCGCCGCTGTTCCAGGTCCTCTGCGAACGCCTCCCGGCCCGTCTCGCGGAGTCGCTGCTTGTACTCCTCGAACTTGGGGTCGGGGTACCGTGCGTGGAAGGGGCCACCCTCGCTCAGGACCAGCCGGAGCGGATCGACGGGACGGGGGGACCGGTTGAGTTCATCGGTGGTCCACCGTTCCAGCTTCGCGATTCCCTCGGCAACCCGTTCGGGTTCCTTCGGCGCCAAGTCGTCCAGTTCGTGCGGGTCGGCGGCGACGTCGAACAGCATCAACTCGGGGTAGTTCTTGAAGCCCGAGTGGTAGGTCCGAATCAGCAGGTAGTCCTCCCACCGCACGCTCCGCTGACAGGCCCACGCGCAGTTGGAGACAACCAGGTAGTCGCGCCCGGACTCACGCTCCTGGCGGAACGCGTCGCAGAACGACACGCCGTCCCACGAGGGCGGGACCTGTCGCCCCAGCATCTGCAGCAGCGTCGCCGCCCAGTCGAACTGGTAGTGCAGCGCGCGGTCGACTCGCCCCCGGCCGCCGACGCCCTGCGGATGCCGGACGATCAGCGGCACTCGGTTCGTGATGTGGTCCGCGGTCTGATGGTCGCCGTAGACGGAAAGCTCGCCCTGGTTCTCGCCATGGTCCGAGCTCACGACGATCATGGTGTCGTCCAAGACGCCCAACTCCGCCAACTTGTCGCGCAGCCGCCCGACTTGCTGGTCGGCGTAGAAGATGCCGCAGTCATACCCGTCGATCCACTTCCGGTACGACGCCATGGAGTCGATTTGCCGCGGCATCCGGTCGTGCCACTTTGCCATCGCGTCGGGGTCGGTGTAGCACCCGCCCGGTTCCTGACCGCACCCCGGCCCGTAGGTGTCCCACGTGCGTCGCCGGACTTCCTCCGTCATCCACGCAGGCGGCGGGTCGTTCGCGAAGGGGTTGCCCACTTCTGCCGGCGCGCGGTACGGCGTGTGCGGGTCCCAGAGGTTGACATGCAGGTACCAGTTGTCCTCGCCCCCTCGCCGGTCCAGCCAGTCCAGCGCCACCGGCAGGACCTCTTCGGCACTCTCCATGCCCCCCTTGCCGGTGTTGTACATCTCGCGGAACCCGTTGTAGAACCAGAAGGACGAGTGCCGCTCACCGAAGGGACTCACCGACACCGGGTACAAGCCGGCCTGCCGCAGTTGCGCAGTAAAGTTGCTGCCCAGCGTGCGGAACCCCCGTTCCGCCGGATCAAGATACAGGTCAGCAGCGACGCCCCCGTGGTTGATGGCGCCATTGCGGATTCCGCACTGTCCCGAGTAGAGCGCAGCCCGCGACGGGAGGCACGGCGAGTCGGAAACGTAGCAGTTCTCGAACCGCACGCCTTCGCTCGCAAGACGGTTGATATTCGGGGACGTGCCCCGATGGTATCCATAGCACCCCAAGTGATCGGGGCGGAGGGTGTCGATGTCGATGTAGAGAATGCGCATGTCTGCAGTCACTCCTCGGTTCTCCGGAGTCCGGGCCGACACCAGTGTACCCACCTCTCCCGGCCAGGGACAAGGCGCCGGCGAAACCGGGAGTTCCGAGGTCGGCCCCGCAGACACAACCGCACCTGGCGGCCGGCGGCGCGCCGGTCGTCCCTGACCTTCGAACCGACTACTCGTTCGGCAGAACCACCGAGCTGTCCCCCGTGGGCCGCGCACGAGGCGGTCTTCCCGCTGGCCTTCAACATCCTGGGTTGGTGCGCGACCCCCGCCCTACGCATGAACCGAGGCTGGAAGCCCAGGCGACCAGGGGATGAAGGCGCTGGCGGCTGCCCTCGTGCAGGCGGTGCTGAAACGGTGACGGTTTGGGCATGAGGGCGTGGAGGGATGGAGGCAGACTCCCCGGAGCTGGGTGACCCAGTGTTGGAGCTGCTCAACGAACTGCGCAACTACAGCATCCACTGCCCCAACACGCCTGCCCTGCGAGGCCTTGTGCAGGACCTGCAGGCGCGCGCGCCCGTCGGACTCTCTGGCGGGCGACTGCCTGAGGCCGTTGATGACCTCGCGGCAAACGAGAAGACGGACCCTGAGCTGGCAAAGAGACTGGACCAAGTGCGTGAACTTCTTGACTGGGCCTTGGACTTCTCAGCCTCCCCATCGATGAGCGTGCCGCTGTCTCCATCCGCTGCGCGATCCCGCCTCGTGAGTCAGTTCGTGGACCGCTTCATGGCGAAGGGGCGCAACAAGCTGACGGGCTATGACGCGAGCGAAGGTGCGCTCTATGTTCTCTATTGCGCCGCGCTGGCGCTCCACCCGAAGGCGCCACGGTGTCTGGCAATAGACAACGTGGACCAGGCCCTCAACCCACGGTTAGCCCAGCGGATCATGCAGATGGTGTGCTCGTGGTCTGCGGAGAGTGACGGAGGCAGACAGTGGCTCCTGACTGTGCACAACCCCGCCATCCTAGATGGTCTGCCACTCGGCGACTCCTCGATCCGTCTCTTCACCGTGGACCGTAACAACCGGGGACACACCACGGTCAGGCGCATCGACCTCGCGGCGGCGACCGAGTCCCGTCCCAGCGAGGAATGGACGCTGTCCCGGATGTGGACCGGTGGTCTCCTTGGGGGCGTGCCCAATGTTTGACCCCCTGCGCATCGCCCTGGTAGCGGAAGGACCGACGGATCGCGTGGTGGTCGAGGCCGCGGTGAATGCCATGCTGCCCGACCGCCCATTCGTGCTGACCCAGGTGCAGCCCGAGGGGTCGCTCGTCTTTGGGGAGCTGGGCGGAGGTTGGGTGGGGGTCTATCGGTGGTGCAAGCAGGCCTCCGCCCGCGGCGGAGGGCGTCTCAGCGATGACGCGCTGCTCTACCAGAACTACGATGCTCTGATATTGCACGTATACTCGCGAAGGTTAGGAATACACCGAAGTGGAAGTTCGCAGAACTTCACCCGGGGGCGTGTGGTGAGCACCCAACACACTGCTGTGCACGCAGAGGCGTCGAACTTGTGCAATAGCTTCGGTGTATTCCTAATCTTCGCGAGTATAGATGCAGACGTGGCCGGCTACGACTACGCGGAGGGATCCATCGAGCCGGACCCAGGTGACGCTCAGCTCCCGTGTGAACGGCCGTGCCCACCCGCACATGACACGACCAACGCTCTGCGGTCTGTTGTGCTGAGTTGGTGCGGTGAGCAGGCGGTGCCCAAACGGACTGTGTTCTGTCTGCCCTCGAAGAGCACAGAAGCGTGGGTCGTGGCCGCGCTCTTCCCCGACGACAAGTCCATGGAGGGGCACATCGAGTGCTGGCCCAGGCCGGAGTCCCGCCTGGGCCAGCAGCCCAAGAAGCTCAGAATACGGAAGAGCCAGAGGGACTACAAGGACCGCGTGTCTGACATTGAAGAGGCGTGGAGCCGTCTCACCGAACCAGGCGCGATAGGCAAAGCACTGCGCTTCCAAAACGAACTCCTCGCCGAATTGACAACCCTGTGAGTCAGACAACGCCCACCGTCGTTACCGAGTCGACCGTCGAAGAGGCTGCCCTTGCCTGGCTTCAGGACCGCGGGAGGCTCCGCTGTTGCCCATGCGGACCACTCGCTCACCGGCATGCGCCTCCGCGTGGCGATCGACGCCGACCGGCTCGAAGTTGGGAACCCCGGCATGTTGCCCTTCGGCATGACCCTCGACGACTTCAAGGCCGGCGTCAGCCGCCTCCGCAACCGCGTCATCGCCCGCGTCCTGCGAGAGCTTGGCTTGGTCGAGGAGTGGGGAACGGGCTACCTGCGGATGACGCAGGCGTGCCGCGAGGGCGGCTACCCGGCGCCGGAGTGGGAGGAGCATGGGCCGTGTCTGCGGGTGGTGTTCCGGCCGCATCCGGAGGCCGTGAGTTCGGAAGGCGATGTCCCTGCAAGTGAGACTGCAAATGAGACCGTAAACGAGCGTCAGAAGTGGTTCCTGAGTCGCCTAGTGGAGCGCGCGCGCGTCACCTGGCGGGAGATCACCCAGCACTTCCAGGTTGCGCGGGCCACTGCCATGCGTGACCTCGCCGACCTCAGCGACCGAGGTCCGATCGAGTTCGTCGGCGCCCGGAAGACCGGGCACTACCGGCTCAAGGAGCAGCCGTGAGCGGGATCACTGAGTCCACCGTCGAGCAAGCCGCCCTCGCCTGGCTCGGAGATGCCGGCTGGTCAATCAATAAGGGTGCGGAGATTGCGCCGGGGGAGTTGTTCGCCGAGCGGAGCGACTACTCGCAGATTGTCTTGGAGCAGCGGCTGAAGGACGCCCTTGCTGGGCTGAACCCCACGCTGCCTGCTGAGGCGTTGGACGACGCCTTCCGCAAGCTCACGCGACGCGAAGGACCGACGCTCCGGCCGCGCAGGGCACCGGGTGCTTGTCGACGGGGTAACCGTGGAGTACCGGAACGCTGAGGGGCGCAGGTTGGCCGGAATGGTGTGCGCGGTCTTGGGTCCTGGTGTGGCTTACTCCCGCCACTGCCGTGCGACCATCACCAACCGGGAAGCAGAGCTTGCCGCACAGATCCACCGTGTCGCCGGCCCGGCGACGAGATCGTCACCCCTCCGCCTCCGCTCCAAAACCACGCAGACGCGCAGACCGTGGTCGCCGAACGGCGCGCACCGCCGCCAATCACGCGCCCTCGCCCAGCGGATGCGCGCGGTCGGTCAGTGGGAAACGAACTACGCGCCCAGTGAGCTGCGAGGCGTAGATCGCCTGGATCATCTCTACCACCAAGCGGGCGGTGTAGACGTTGGAGACGGGCTGGCGCTGCTCCTCAATCGCGCACATCAGGTCCCACATGGCGAACCGGTTGGCGTCCAAGAAGAGCCTCGCTCGCGGGAGACCTCTCTGACCGCAGAGCGAGTAGTCCAGTGGCTCCGCGCCGGGGACGACGCGGTCTTCGGTGACGGGCACCGGCTCGTAGGAGGACTCGTCTTCCGGCGAGCCCCGGAACCGGCTCAGCCGCAGCCCCGCGTCCGGCAGTCCGGGGTCGTTGAAGCGCAGCGAGAGAGAACCCTCGGTGCCTCGGACCGTGAGCCCCATGTGCATGACGCCGGGCGTCTGCGCCGCCAGGCCGCGGCGGCTTTCGAAGGTTCCGCGGATGTCGCCCGGGAACCGGTAGCAGGCGAAAACCGAGTCGCCCGCCGCAGGACCGATCGGTTCGACCGTCTGTGTCAGGTCACCCCGCGAGATCGGTCGCCCGTCGACCGTCACGTCGGCCCAAAGGCACTCCGGCGCGCCGCACAAAAACGTGTGGTAGTCGAGAATGTGCGTGCCGAGGACGACCAAGTCCTCGCCACCGCCGCGGTGATCGCTCTTGCCGCGGCCGTAGACGGTCAGCGGGGTGCCGATGGCGCCCGCCTCGACCAGCCGCTTCAGCTCGCGGAACTCCGGCGCGTACCGCGCGGGGTGCGCCATGCAGATCAGGATCCCATGCTGTTCCGCTAACTCCACGATCCGGTCAGCTTCGGGGAGCGTGACCGCCAACGGCTTCTCGCAGTAGACGTGGCAACCCGCTTCCGCCGCCGCCTGAATCTGCGGCAAGTGGTCGTATGGGTGCCGCGAGCAGAGCACCACGAGGTCGGGCGACTCGTGTTCCAGCATCGCCACGAGTGTGGGGTAGTGCCGTCGGGCGCCGGTGTGGCTGAGCCTCTCGGCCAAGTTCTCGGGGTTGGAGTCGACGTGCGCCACCACCTCGACGCCGGGCAGACCGTGGCACGCGCCATGCAGCCCGTGCCCTCCCAGGGACGGCTTCGAGGTGTCGTTGACAATCGCGACCTGCCAGGTATCTCTCATTGGTTGGCCCCAGCTCTGCCGGACCGGCTACTGCATCCCGCCGATACTGCGGCCGCCGTCGATGACGTAGTTCGCGCCGGTGATGAACGCGGCCTCATCTGAGCAGAGGTAGAGAATCAGGCTCACGATTTCGTCCGGTTCGGCGGCTCGGCCGAGGCGGGTCTTCATGTTCGCCATCTCCGGTCGAGTGAGCACCGGTCCGGGCGACACACAACAGGCCCGGACGCCGTGCGGCGCGCCGCACAGCGCCAGCGACTTGGTCATGCCGATGATCCCGGTCTTCGCCGCGCCGTAGTCCACGCAGGCGGAGCCGGTCACCCCTTCGACCGAGCTGAGGCTGAGGATGACCCCGCGGCCCTGCGCCAACATCCGCCCCAACACGGCGCGGGCAAACAGGACCGCGCCCTTCAGATTCACGTCCAGCCCCCACTCGATGACTTCCACATTCTGCTCGTGGAACGGCGCGGGGCTTCTGCAGACGCGGCTGGACGCGCCGCCGGCGGAGTTGACCAGGATATCGACTGCGCCATACCGCTTCACCGCCAGCTCGACCGCGGCGCTGACTTGGTCGTAACAGCGCACATCGACTTGCACGCCGACGGCCTCGCCGCCCTCCGCAACGATTCCCGCTGCGGCCGCCGTGACAGCCTCCAGGTGGAGGTCGGTGAGGACGACCCGAGCGCCCTCCTGTGCCAGCCTCTGGGCAGTCAGCAGCCCCATGCCGGAGGCGGCGCCGCTGAGAATTGCTATGCGGTCTTGGAATCTCATGGGTCGGACTCTCCCGTCTTCAGCACGACTTTTCCGAGGTTCTCGCGGCGCTGGAGAATTGCGTGCGCCGACTCCGCGTCGGTTAGCGGCAACGTCCGGTGGATCACCGGTCGCACCGTGCCGGCGGCGAGGGCCGGCCAGAGCAGTCGCTCCAAGCCGGCGAGAACCGCCGCCTTCGTCTCGAGTGGGCGGTTGCGGAGCGTGCTGCCGATCAGCTTCAGACCCGAGCGGAAGAATCGACCGAGGTCGAGTTCGGTCCGGTCGCCGCCGAGGGTCGCGATCACGATCCAGCGGCCGCCGCGGTTCATCTTCTCCAGGTACCGGCCCAGGTCGGGGCCGGCGACGCAGTCGAGCGCGATATCAACTGGGTGCTCGTCCAGCACGGCGCCCAAGTTCTCAGTGCGGTGGTTGACCACGATGTCGGCGCCCAGGCTGCGCACGAGTTCGGCTTTCATCTCGGAGCCGACGGTTGTCACCACCGTCCCGCCGAGCGTCTTGACCAACTGGATCGCGGCCGTGCCCAGACCGCTGGCCCCTGCCTGGATGAGCACGGTCTCCCCGGCCTGCAGCCCACCTTCCAGGCAGAGGTTCAGATAGGCGGTGGCAAACACCTCGGGGAGGGCTGCGGCTTCCACCATCGACAGTCCGTCCGGCACCGGGAGGACCAGCTCTGCGGGCACAGCGATCCGTTCCGCGTACCCGCCCCCGCCCAAAAGCGCGCAGACTCTGTCCCCAACCTGCCAGCGGCCATCAGCCGCTGCGTAGCTCACCACGCCCGCCGCTTCGAGCCCCATCCATTCCGGCCAACCGGGCGGAGGTGGGTAGTGGCCGGCGCGCTGCAGCAGGTCGGCGCGGTTCAGCGCAGTGGCGTGGATGTCCATCACGATCTCGCCGGCCTGGGGGCCGGGATCGGGGACCTCGCTCCAGACCAGACTCTGTTGGTCATCGACCAGAATGGCGTGCATGGTCAGCTCCAGGAAGTGTCTCCCGCGGCGAAGAAGGCCTCGCTGCGGCCCTCAGTGTCGCCCCTTCAGACCGAGGCTCCAGCCACCGTCGACGACATAGTTCTGTCCCACGACGAAATCGCCTTCCTCGGAGACCAGGAAGGCGATGAGGTTGGAGACTGTCTCCGGTGACGCGATCCTGCCAAGGTAGTTCGTTCCGGGAATGTCCTCGACTGGCGTGCCCGGTCGAGGCACCAGCCCTGGCGAGACGCAGTTCACGTGGACGTTGTGGCGGCCGACCTCCATCGCCAGTGTCTTCGAGAAGGCAATGACGCCAGCCTTGGCGGCGGCGTAGTCGGCAAAGCCCGGCTGACCCTGAATGGCAACAGCAGAGGCCACACTCACAATCTTCCCGCTGCGCTGTGCGCACATGTGGCCGATCACGGCCCGGCAACAGAAGATCACGCCCATCAGATTGACGTCGATGATCTCGCGGATGACCTGCTCGTCGGAGCCGTGAACCGTGGACGCTCGTTCACGAGCGCTGCCGCCCGCGACGTTGACCAGGATGTCGAGGCGGCTGTGCTGTTCGAGGACGCGCGCCACCATGGCTTCGATGCTTGCCGGGCTACGGACGTCCGTCTCGACTGCCAGCGCCTTGCCGCCGGCCGACATGATCCCGTCGGCCACGGTCCGGGCCAGGTCGCCGTTGACATCGCAGACGGCCACGGTCGCTCCGTCGCGGGCGAGTCGCAGCGCCGTGGTGGACCCGATGTAGCCGGCTGCTCCGGTCACGAGGGCGACTTTGCTCTGCAGTTTCATGGGTCTATTCTCCCGATCCCGACGACCCTCGTCCGCCCCACTGCGCGTATCCGGCCGCGGCCAGGAGGACTTCCTGCGTCAACAGCTCGTGCTCGTATGAATACGGGTTCTCGAGCTCGCCGTGGACCACCTGGGCCAGCTCGATCAACTGGTCCTCATAGCGCCCGTCCATCGCGCCCACGTCGACGAGGTGCGTGCCGGCCGGGTATTCCGGTGTGTCTTCGAGGAGGGTCAGCCGGACGTGCAGCGGATCGAGCTGGTAGCGGTTCCACGGGTGCTCCAGGGGACAAACTTCGGCTGTGCCCTTGGTGCCGCAGACGACCAGCCGGCGGCGCTTCATGCCGGCGACCTCCACGACCGACGTGCGGATGGTCGCCGTCGCGCGCGGGTACTCCAGCACAGCCAGCCCATTGTCGTTGAGACCGTCATCGCGTGTCTGCTTCTGGAACGAGTGAACGTGGTCGGGTCGGCCGAGCAGTGCCACCGCTAAGTCGATCAGGTGGCTGCCGAAGTTGTACATTGCGCCGCCGCGGTATTCAGCTAAGAACCGGCGGTACGAGTCGCCATCGAACCGGCTCATCACTGCATCGAGCTGGAAGACCTCGCCGAGCCAGCCCGCGCGCACGGCTTTGAAGCAGAGCTTGATCGCCGGATTGGTGCGGTACATGTAGCCGAGTTGGAGCGCCAGCCCTTTGACCTCGCAGCCGGCAATGAGTCGCAGGAAGGGCTCGAGCGTCTCGCCGCCTGGTTTGTCCAGGTGGACGTGCAGCCCGCGCTCCATGCAGCGGATCGCGGTAGCCGCCAGGAGCGGCATATTGGTCTCGACGGCGACCGCCTGAAGACCCGGCGTGTCGAAGAGCTGCGCTTCGGTCAGCCGCGGCACCTCTTCGTACGCCTTGTCGTCGCGCCAGCCGGGGTCCGGCTCCTCGACGACGCCGACGACCTCGTAGTGATCCGGGAGATTGCGGAGCGCCCGCATGATCCCCGAGGCGTGCTCGTGCCCAACGCCGATCTGCCCGATCTTGATCCGGCTCATCGCAGTTCCCCCCAGTCGAAGACGATGCCGAGCGGCGGGTGTGGGTCCTCCGCTAATCGACGATAGACTTCCGGCGCCGTGACCGGAGAGACGACCTCCGAGATAATAGACCGGACCTTCAGCCGGCCGGCACCGAGAAACGCCAGCAGCGTGCGGTAGTCGTCTTGCGTGGTCCAATACCCGGGGCGCGACTCGACTTGCGGCCGAACGAACGTGTGCGCGCCGATCAGCGACACGCCGGGATGGTGGACGTGCTTGTAGAAGTCGATCGGGGCCTCCGAGACGCGGGTGCAGCCGAGCAGAGCGACGCGACCTTCCCGACGTACGCAGTCCAACGCCTGCTGCAGCGCCACCGCCGCGCCGGTGACTTCGACGACGGCATCCGCGCCGCGACCGCAGGTCAGCTCCTTGACCTTCTCAGACAGGTTCGGCTCGTCCGGCGAGAAAGCGTGGTCCGCGCCGAGGGTCAGCGCGAGTTCGCGCCGCTTCGCGTCGAAGTCCGAGACGATCACGGGGATCGCGCCGTTGAACGAGGCCGACTGCACCGCAAACACTCCGAGCAACCCGAGACCGATGATCATTACCGACTCGCCGACTTCGAGCTTGAGCTTGCGGACTCCCTGCAGACCCATCGCGGCGATCACGATGAACGCGGCGTCGAGCGACTCGATCCGGTCGTTTCGGACCACGGTCATCCCTGCCGCCCGTTGAATCGCATGCGACCGGTGCCCGGAGAAATGCGCCAGCGCACGCTCGCCGACCTCGACGTTCCCAACGCCGTCGCCGAGAGCGAGGACGCGACCAATCCCGCCGTAGCCGGGGTAGAAGGGGAACTTGCCGGAAGTGTTCGGCAGCCCGACCAGGTTGGCCCGCTCGGTGCCGGCGCTGACCACGGTGTAGTCGTTCTCCAGCAACACTTCCCCGGCTTTGGGTTCGGGGACCTCGAACGGTTTGAGGACCGCCTGTCCTTTGGTTTCGACGACGATGTAGTGACCGGTCATGCCGCACCTTCCGCCACGCCCGTTCACCAACTCGGCGTGGTCGCCACGTCAGTTCGACCCCGGCGGTCAGAGTCCTGCCGGCGACCGCAGCGGGCAGGGAACTACAGGGATTCAGCGGGGCCGGGGGAGAAGGGCGCCTTGGCATGACCAACAGGCGGCGGGACAATGAAGGTGTCCGCGAGTCTGCCCCTACCCCTCCCCGATTCGCCCGCACCAGCGCACGGCGTTGAGCAGCAGCGTAGCTTCCGGGCCGGTCGGGGGCCCGTCTTCGTCGTCGGCACCCAGGCCAAGGGCGAGGCCACAGGCGACGTAGCGGCCTTTGGCGGAGGGGCCGCAAACGAGGACGGGGCGTTTGCTTTGGGCTGCTTGGGCCAACACGGTGGCGTGGGGACCGGGTGGCAGCTCGATGTGGTCGTAGCAGCTCTGGGGCAGGGGCTGGTTGCGGGAGAGCCCTTCGGTCACCGGGTGCTGCGCGACGACGAGCCATTGGGCGTCGCGGACGTGCTCGGCGAGGGTCTCCTGACCCCGCCGCTCCCCGGACCGACAGGTCTCCAGAGCCCTTTGAGACCTTCCGGTCAAGCGTTTCGGGGCGGTCGGAGACCTGCCCCGAGCTAA
>Ga0210023_1000625_pt1 | contig 27026 bp, 14 predicted proteins | sample CryGeymeta201524_FD_183987 | JGI IMG/M metagenome (GOLD analysis project Ga0210023, IMG submission 183987) | Groundwater microbial communities from Crystal Geyser aquifers in Utah, USA - Crystal Geyser metaG 2015-24 (SPAdes) (version 2) | ecosystem: Environmental > Aquatic > Deep subsurface >... | reverse complement strand
CAGGCACATGGATATGCACATCCAGCTTATTTGAAAAATCTTCGGCTAATTCGAGAATTTTCCAGCGAGAACGCACAAAACTGAAAGCCGCCTGTGCCGATTCCTGCATCACTTCACCAAGCTTACCAGTAATGGTTAATTTACCGCTTCCCGGCAAGAGACTCACCTCAATACTCAACAATTCACCACCGACCTCGGTCCAGGCCAAGCCGGTAGCAACCCCAACAGTATCGTTTTGCTCCTGCACCCCAAAATCGAAGCTAGGTACGCCCAAATACCTGGCAACCTGCTTGATACCGATGCTGAAATTTTTCTTTTTCTCTTCCATCACGCGCCGCGCCAACTTGCGGCAAACAGAGGCTAAACAGCGATCAAGGGCACGGACTCCCGATTCTCGGGTATAGCGGCGAATTATTTCAAGCAGCGCCGAGTCAGAAAAAGTCACGTGATACGTACCAAGACCATGGGCACCAATCTGTTTTTGTAATAAATAACGTTTGGAAATATGCAGTTTTTCTTCTTCGGTGTAGCCCTCAATGCGGATAATTTCCAATCGATCATGCAGCGCTCGCGGAATAGCATGCAGATTATTGGCCGTCGCAATAAACAGCACCTGGGACAGGTCGTAGTCAACATCAAGAAAATGGTCACCAAAGGTATGATTTTGTTCCGGATCCAGCACTTCAAGAAGTGCGGAAGAAGGATCCCCACGAAAGTCAGTGCTCATTTTGTCGAGTTCATCGAGCATAAACACCGGGTTACGCACGCCAACTTTACGCAATCCCTGAATAATTTTACCCGGCATGGCTCCGATATAGGTGCGACGATGGCCGCGGATTTCCGCCTCATCCCGCACGCCACCGAGGGAAATACGCTGAAATTTACGCCCCAGTGCGGCTGCGATGGAGCGTCCAAGGGAAGTTTTTCCAACCCCGGGCGGGCCAACCAAACAGAGGATTGGCCCTTTGATCTGTTTGACCAGAGCCTGAACCGCCAAGTATTCGAGCACCCGTTCCTTAACCTTTTCCAAACCATAATGGTCGGCTTCAAGAATATCTTCCGCCTTGTGCAAATCATGACGATCACGGGTGCCCTTAGCCCAGGGTAAAGCCAGCAACCATTCAATGTAATTGCGCACCACCGTCGCTTCGGCGGACATCGGCGACATCAGTTTAAGTTTACGCAGTTCCTGACGTGCTTTTTCGGTGGCCTCAACCGACATCTTTTTCTTGTTGATTTGTTCTTCAAGGCTGGCAATTTCTTGCTTGAACTCATCTTTCGCCCCCAGTTCCTTCTGGATGGCACGCATCTGCTCGTTCAGATAATATTCTTTCTGACTGCGCTCCATCTGAGTTTTGACCCGGCTACGAATACGCCCTTCAATTTGCAGAATTTCGATCTCCTGACCAAGAAATTCAAGCAGTTTTTCGAGGCGCAAACTCACATCCAGTTGTTCGAGAATTTGCTGGCGATCGGCGATCGGAATCTGCAAATGAGCAGCGACCGCATCGGCAAGCAATGAAGGATCGGTGATCGACGCCACCGTGGCATTAACTTCGGCGGGAATTTTTTTGCTCATGCCGACATAGGTTTCAAAGGTATTGCGCACCGCCCGCATCACCGGGCCCGCCGTATGGGCGTCAACCTGCGTATCCAAGAGATCCTCGGCCTCGACCAAGAGCAACGCCCCTTCTTCGCGCAGACCGCAGAGACGAGCGCGCGCAAGGCCTTCGACCAACACCTTGACCGTGCCATCCGGCAGCTTGAGCATCTGGACGATCTTCCCCTTGACTCCCAGGGGGTAAAGATCTGCCAGACCAGGGTTTTCAGTCTGGGGGTCGAGCTGAGTCGCTAGAAATATTTCCCGTTTGTTTTGTTCCGCAAACTCAAGGGCGGCGATGGATTGGTGTCGGCCGACAAACAAAGGGGCAACCATGTGCGGAAAAATCACAATGTCGCGCAAGGGCAACAAGGGCAGAGAAATAAATTGCGGCAGCGCTGAGTTCGCAGGGTCGGTAAAACTCATAGAGATAAAAACCTTAACGAAAGGTTGAAAAAAACGCGGTGCCCGCACAGGGCTCCGCGTTGGTAAATTCAAAGATCGGGATTAAAAAATCAAGCACTCTCCGCAACGTCGTAAAGAACAATCGGATCCTTGCCGTTATCAATGACATCTTCATTAATAACGACTTCTTTCACCTGATCCTGTGACGGAATATCGTACATCACGTCGAGCATCGAATTTTCAATAATCGCCCGCAGCCCCCGAGCCCCGGTTTTACGCTCAAGAGCTTCACGTGCAATCGCCACCAATGCACCATCGGTAAAGCGTAAACTGACATTTTCCATTTCAAACAGGCGCTGATACTGTTTGACCAGTGCATTCTTCGGCTCACGCAGAATCTGAATCAATGCCTGTTCATCAAGCTCTGTCAGGGTTGCGATCACCGGCAATCGTCCAATAAATTCAGGAATCAGACCATATTTAAGCAGATCGCCAGGTTGCACCTGCCCGAGTAGCTCGCCCAATCCCTGTTGGTTTTTGGATTTGACTTCGGCACCAAAGCCCATGCCCTTGTGCCCGATCCGCTGATTGATGACCTTTTCCAGTCCCGAAAAAGCGCCGCCGCAGATAAACAGGATATTGGTCGTATCGACCTTAAGAAATTCTTGCTGCGGGTGCTTGCGCCCTCCCTTGGGCGGCACACTGGCGGTGGTCCCTTCAATGATTTTCAGCAGGGCCTGCTGAACTCCCTCGCCGGAGACATCACGAGTAATCGACGGTGACTCAGACTTACGTGCAATCTTATCGACTTCGTCAATGTAAATAATGCCGCGCTGAGCTTTTTCCAGATCGTAATCAGCCGCCTGCAACAGACTTAAGATAATATTTTCAACATCTTCCCCAACGTACCCAGCTTCGGTGAGATTGGTCGCATCAGCAATAGCGAAGGGAACGTCCAGCACCTTGGCCAGGGTCTGAGCCAGCAGGGTTTTGCCACTGCCGGTTGGGCCGAGCATCAGAATATTACTCTTCTGAATTTCGACGCCATCATTGCGATTAGGGCTCTCAATTCGCTTATAATGATTGTAAACCGCAACCGCCAGAATCTTCTTCGCCCGATCCTGACCGATAACGTAATCATCAAGAATTTCGCGGATTTCTACGGGTTTTGGCAACTTCGATGTCTGGTTATCTGCGTCTTTGTCCAGCCGAGTTTCTTCGGCGATAATGTCATTACAAAGTTCAATACATTCGTCGCAGATGTAGACTGTCGGGCCGGCGATCAGCTTACGGACTTCTTCCTGTTTTTTCCCGCAGAAAGAGCAGGTCAGATTTCCCGATTGACTATCTCTGAAATTCACGGCGTTCTCCTTGCGGACACTTTTCAGGGCTTACGTTTAACGATGGAATCGATGATACCATAATCACAGGCGGTCTGACTATCCATGAAGAAATCACGCTCGGTGTCATGACTGATCTTCTCCAGAGTTTGCCCGGTGTGCCCAGCCAGTAACTCGTTGAGCGTCTCGCGCATACGTAAAATTTCTTTAGCGTGGATGCTGATGTCTGTCGCCTGACCCTGGAAACCTCCCAGGGGCTGGTGGATCATCACCCGCGCAAAGGGCAAAGCAAAGCGCTTACCCGCTTCGCCCGCTGCCAGGAGTACAGCTCCCATGCTGGCCGCCTGCCCGACGCAGATGGTTGAGACCGGCGCCTTGAGATACTGCATGGTGTCATAAATCGCCATTCCGGCGGTAACGACCCCGCCCGGTGAATTGATATAGAGATGAATATCCCGATCCGGGTCTTCAGATTCAAGAAAAAGCATTTGGGCAATAATCAGGTTGGCCATGTGGTCTTCGATACCACCCGCCAGAAAAATAATGCGATCCTTAAGTAACCGCGAATAGATATCGTAAGCGCGCTCACCACGCCCCGTATCCTCAACCACCATCGGCACAAGACTCATGAGATCAACCTTCCGGGTTCGCAACAGCTTCGGCGGCATCAGCCTCTTCAGCCGATGCTGGTTTAGGTTCAACTTCGGTGACCTTCGCCCTGGAGAGAATATGCGCCACCACTTTTTCATGCAGCACCTGACCACTAAGACCTTCACGCGCCTGCGGGTTTTTAAAGTAGTTCGCAACCTGTTCGGTCGAAACTTTAGATTGCGTAGCCAGCATCTGAAATTTCTCTTCGAGATCCTGCTCTTCGACCTGAATATTTTCCTGTTTAGCCACCGCAGCAAGAATTAATTCACCACGAACCTGCTTCTGGGCGAGATCACGATAAGAGCTGGCAAAACCGGCATCGTCCATACCCAGCATCTTCAGGCTCAACCCCTGTGACTTAAGTCGTTGTGAAAAATTTTCTTTCAAGTCTTTCAGCTGATTTTCAATCATGACTTCCGGCACATCAAAACTGTTGGCCGCGACCAATTGATCCATCATCTGTTCCTGCAACCGGCCCTCGGCTTTTTCAGTCAATTCCCGGAGGCTATCTTCGTGAATCCGCTGACGCAACTCAGCAAGAGACTCCAGCCCCAATTCTTTGGCAAAATCGTCATCAATTTTGGGTGCAACTTTCTCTTTAATTTCTTTAAGAACCACCTTAAACACCACAGGTTTACCCGCCAATTCCTGGGCCCCATAGTTTTCAGGAAAGGTTACCGAGATTTCACGCTCTTCGTCGCGCCTCATGCCAACAACCTGATCTTCAAACCCGGGGATAAAACTGCCCGACCCCAGTTCAAGCTGATAATCCGTAGCGGAACCATTGGCAAACGCAACTCCGTCACGAAACCCTTCAAAGTCAAGAATAACCGTATCACCTTCACGGGCCTTCTTGCGACTACTCACCTCAAGGGTCGTGCGCGATTCTCCCAACTGATTTAAGCGATCAGCGACAACTGATTCATCAAAAACAACCTTCTCTTTTTCAAGTTGCAAGCCCTCGTAACCGCTAGCAACAACCTCCGGATAAATTTCAACTTCGGCGGCAAAGGTAAAGGCCTTTTCAGCATCGACTGGTGCCGTCTCAACAATTTCCGGGGCAGCCACCGGATTGACCTTTTGAGCAACCATCGCCTCGTACAAGCTGCCCTTTATCAGATTTTCGGCGACTTCCACACCCATGCGGTCGGCATACTGCTGTTCCAGCAGTCGGCGCGGCACCTTGCCTTTGCGAAAACCTTTAATACTGGCACTTTTGGCTATTTTGGCATAGGTCTTCTCAATTTCAGTGGCCACGCGCTCGGCAGCGATTTCAATGGATAATTTCTTGCGGATAGAACTTAAATCTTCGACCGTGACATTCATGAGTTATCCTTTTTACAAAATAAATATGGGCTGAACGCGAAGCATACGCAAATTCAGGCAAAATAACTTTATAACACAGGTAATGGCGACAGATAAATGGTGCGAGAGGGGGGACTCGAACCCCCACATCAAAAGATACTGGTTCCTAAGACCAGCGCGTCTACCAATTCCGCCACTCTCGCAAACAAACAAAACTCACCTTCCACACCCACCAGTCAGCAAGACTGGCTTCCGGGCCGGAAGGTGAGCTGGTTTCAAAATGGGGTGAGTGAAGGGGCTTGAACCCTCGACATCTGGAGCCACAATCCAGTGCTCTACCAACTGAGCTACACCCACCGCAAAGTTCGGCCATAGTAAGGAACGACTTCCCCGTTGTCAACAGCAAAAAAAACACCGCAAAAAGAACAGAAGAAAACCCCCGATCTATCACAATGACTCACATCCGCGACAAGGGGAAAAAGGGCCGCAGACAGGAGCTTGCAACCCTCTCATTTTTTGCTGTTTATTCTGGCGCGCCAGGAGGGATTCGAACCCCCGGCCCTGTGATTAGAAGTCACATGCTCTATCCAACTGAGCTACTGGCGCAGTAGAATTGAAGGTTGGTACCGAATGCCATCCAACCTTTGACGAGGCAAGCATTTAGTACCCTATAACCCATAATTTTACTCAATCCTCCGGGTTACAGGGTACTAGCATGACTCTATGTTATTTGCAAACAGAAAACCCCTGTCGGCCGCCCCACTGAGGCGTAAAAAAATCATCCGGAGAGCTCTGGAAAAAAGGCTCAAAAGACCTGATCACTAAAATTACATGATTAAATGTTTGAAATTTAGAGAATTTACGACTAAGATGCGGGCCTGAATATTTGCTTAATTGCTGGCGGAGCCAAAAACCGTCAACTCAGGAGACGCTGAAATGTCTATTCAAACCAAGGGCTTAAAGATCCGCAGCAAACTGTTGGCGATGGTCATGTTGTTGATTTTGGTTTCAATTGGTGTCGGGGGAATAGCCTATTATGGTTTCCATCGATCCAACCAGACCCTCAGTAAAATTCAAAGCAGCTATATTCCTGAACTCACCCGAGCCGATGACATTGCCTATCTGGTTGCGAAAGCACGACGCTACGAAAAAGAATTTTTCCTTTTTTCGAGTGTCGCTCGCAACGAGGCAAACGCTAAGAAGCAGAGGGGCTATCTGGAAGAATTGCACCAGACCTACAGCGAAGCCGCGACAGTTATTAAGTCGCTGGAAAATCTTGAATCGACCGAAGGCACCCTGGAAAACCCCGATCAGGTGGAGCTTGAAACACTGACCGCAAACTTAAGGAAAAGTTATCAGCAAGTCCAGATAAGCTTGGTTCCCCTAGCCGAAAAACTTTTGGCGGGCAACAGCTTTTTAGACGCACAAAAGGAATATGGCGTTTATAAGGGCGATGTTCGCAATCTCGAAAACAGCGCGACCGCTCTGCGGGACAACGTGTTGACCAAAATCGAAAACGTACGTGCTGAAGCCACCCTGTTTATTGAAAAGTTAACAACCCTGATTATCTTTGTAGCCCTGGGGGCCATCGTCTTCGGTCTCATTGCCGGCATTTTCGTTGCCAACCGCATAACCAACCCACTTAACGTGCTGATGCACGGAATTGAATCCGTTGGCCAGGGTGATATCGTCGAAATTGAAGCACCATCCCACGATGAATTTGCCGAAATTGCACGAATTTTCAATGAGACAATCGCGCGCCTCAAGCGCTACATTCAAACGGATGACCAGCGCCAGAAAACGGAAGAGAATGTTATTAACTTCCTTGAAGTCGTTTCCGACGCCTCTGACGGCGATCTGACTGTCCGGGCGCCAGTCACGGAAGATGCCTTTGGTTCGATTGCCGACGCCTACAATTTGATGATCGAAAGTTTGGCGGATCTGCTGCGGGAAACCAACAAAGATGCCCATGAAGTAGGCGAAGAATCGCGCAAGCTGAACACCATTTTCCAGCGGATTAAACAGGGTGCCGAAGACCAGTTATTGTACGTTACCGATGCAACTGACGCCGCCGACAACACGGCTGATGCAGCCTCGCAGATTTCAGAAAAAGCGTCACAGGCCCAAAATGCCGCCCAGCGCGTGGACGAAGCAACCACCCTCGGCAGCAATCAGGTTTCAAAAAACATTGAGGGGATGCAGCTGATTCGGGTCACGGTGCAGGTCATCAACAAGAAAATGAAATCTCTCTCTGAACGTTTGCTCGAAATTGGTACCATTTCACAGTTAATTTCCGACGTTGCCACCCGCACGACCATTCTGGCTATGAATGCCTCCATCGAGGCTTCGCGGGCCGGTGAGCAGGGGCGCGGTTTCATGGTTATTTCTGATGAAATCAAACGGCTGGCGGATGAATCATCTGAAGCAACGCGGGAGATCGGCGGAATTATCAAGGCCATTCAAACAGAAGCCAACGAGGTTACCGCAACCCTCGAAGAAGAAACCAGCACGGTAGAACAACAAACGCGCATTGCTCAGGAAACCGGGGTCGCGCTTGAAGATATCGAAAAAGCGACCCAGCAATCAAAGCAGGTGGTTAACGATATCAGCCTGTTGTCGAAAAACCAGCATGAAATTTCTGATCGCATGGTTAACGCAATTCGAAAAATGGCGGACATTACCGCTCAGACATCGACCCTGGTGACCGAAGCTTCACAGATTTCCGAAGGCCTGAATGGCGTTTCAGAAAAATTATTGTCATCTCTCTCCCAATTTGTTCTGAATAAAGAGGTGGAAGCAGCGCAACCGGTTCAAGAGATTGAATCCCTGGAAAACACCGCGTCCCTCTCTGCCTGAACCACTCCATCTCCCCGAAAAAAGGCCCCGGTGCTGTGTACAGCATCGGGGCTTCTGTGTTTCAAAGGGTCGCCATCCCCGAATGGTTTTATCGGGGATCCAGACTTTTAAATTTTGATAAGGCATTAAGTAGAAGTGATCTAGAGCGACTTTCCACTCAGACGCAGATGATTATTAACCACCGCCATCAGACTTTCTTCTTCGAAAGGCTTCACCAAGTAATCGGTGGCTCCCAGGGCAAAAGCTTTTTCTTGATGGTGTTCGCCTGCGCGCGAAGACAGAACCGCAACCGGAGTTGTCCATCCGGGACGTCGTGCAAGCTCACTCAACAATTCGTAGCCATGCATATTGGGCATTTCCAGATCGGTTATCACCGAATCGACCTGCTGAGTTTCGAGAACTCTCAATGCCTCTTGACCATCTGCGGCGGTCAGCACCTGCAAACCATTGGCCTGGAGCAACAAACTGGCATATTTGCGTACGCTTAAAGAGTCATCAACAATCAAGATTCGCGGGGTGCCGGAAGCGTCCCTGGCCGCTGCCACAATCTGCGTTGGTTCACGCTGTGAATGAATCTCTTCGTGATATTTCATTCGCGCCGGGTTGACCACCAAACGCATACTGCCATCACCGGCGAGACTGGTTCCCGAAAAATACGGCAACTGCTGCAAAAACGAGCCAAAGGGCCGAATAACGGTATCTTCCTGACCTAATACCTGGTTGACCAGCATTAAAAGCGGCATGCCTTCTGACTGGGTTAAAATGCCGTGTTTGGGTTCCTGACGTTCCGGCAACTCGAACAACTCGCCCAGATCGACCAGCATCAAAGTATCATCAGGCGTAGCCGCTTTCTCGCGCCGCTTGCGCTCGTAGGCCAGATCCTGAATTTCATTGACCAGCGCCGAGGGGATGACGAAAATCTGGCCGGCAACTTCAAAACGAATAACGTTTATGATGACCAGGGACAGGGGCAAACGCAAACGAAAAGTACTGCCATGCCCCTTGATGGTTTCGACGTCAATCGTGCCATTGAGGGCCGCCAGACGATCCATGACGACGTTCATGCCTACGCCGCGACCCGAGGTGCTGTCGGCTTGAAGTGTGGTACTGAAGCCAGGACGAAAAATCATCTGGATGAGCTCGCGTTCGGTTAAATGGTCGTCCTCGCGCATGAATTTTTTTTCTATCGCCCGTTTGCGAACCTGCTCCAGATTGATACCGCGACCATCATCACTGACGGTAATTTCAACGGTATTGCCGCGCCTTTCGGCCATGAGTTTGATTTTGGCCTTTTCGGGTTTACCCAGAGCAATGCGTTCAGCGGTAGGTTCAATACCGTGGGCAAAGGAATTACGGATAATATGCAAGAGGGGATCGAACAAACCGTCATAAATCACGCGATCCAGCAAGGTTTCGCCACCCAGCACGAAAAGATCGACATCCAGGCCAAGATCCTGGGCCATATCCCGAACCGAACGATTAAACCGCTGGAAGAGGGTACTTGCCGGCACCGTTCGCACTTCCGAGATCCGTTCTTTAATATCGTCGGTCATGCGGTCGAGTGTGGAGATATCCCGGCCAAAAGCGTTAAAAAAACGGCTGAGCCCATGCAGACCCTCGCCAATATCGTTAGTAATTTCACGTAATTTACGGCTGAAAAGATTGAGATCATCGTAACGGTCAAATTCGAGTTCATTAAATTCGCTGATTTGTGATTGATTTTGCAGTTCGGCGGTGTTTGGCATGGTATAGTCGTAGCGATCCGCAAACTGCGTCACTTCACGCAGCAAGCGCTGGCCAATGAAATCGATTTCCACCCGCATATCATCGACCTGATGCACCTGGTCAACCAGGTGGTTTTTTATCACCGTGACTTCACCGATCAGCGCCATTAATGCTTCGATTTTTTCGGCACCAACCCGCAAGCCCGTCGACGTTTCCTCAACCCGGCGCCCTAAACTGCGTCGTTCGGTACCAACAAAGCTGGGTGCTTCGGATTCATCCTCGGCCGAATCGTCGCTGCGGGGTGCGGCAATGACGGGTGCGGTGGTTGGGGCCTTTGCTCTGGCAGAATTTATTGACCTTAAGGCCTCGCCAACGACATCTTCAGGCGCGGATTCGCCGTCGGTTTTATAACGGATTAACGCCTTGATGCTGTCGAGAGCACTCAGCAAAGCCGTGGTCAGATTGGCGCTGATGAACAACTTACCATCGCGCAAAAGTTCAAACACATCTTCCATTTCATGCGCGATCTGCCCAACCGACGTCAGCTTCACCAGATTTGCCGCACCCTTGAGGGTATGCGCGGCACGAAACAATGGTTCCATGGCTTCGGCGTCGTGTTGACTGCTCTTTTCGATGTGCAGCAGACCGGCTTCGAGAACGCTTAGATGCTCAGCGGCTTCTTCAACAAAAAAGAAAAAAATGCTGTCCTGGAGATCAGCCATCAGGAAACTCCTGCCCGGAACTGCTCAATAAAACCCTTAATATCAATCTTTTCTCCCCGATTTTCTTCGGCCAAATCAGGGATTCCGTCCGTCAAAAAGGCCAGGCGTTCACCAAAGGATTCCGCGACCACCAGCTTGCGCATCGCAACATAGTGGGTCGCTTCGCCAGCTTGTAACGCCAGATCAATCAGGGGCAAAACCCGCCCACGAATATTGATCAAACCTCGCACCACCCGCGGGGCCAGGGGGAGTCGAATAATTGCAGGCAAATCAGCAATTTCGACCATGTTGTTGATCGGCAAGTAATAATCGCGGCCCGCGACGCGGAAATGGCAACAGGAAAGACGGCTTTTTTCCAGTTGCCCCTGATTCCGGCTCAGGGTTTCGGCGAGTCTTTGTGCCGTGCCGATGGCCGATTCACGCGCCAGGCGCTTGCGTAAACGTTCGGCAAAAGATTCTGTGACAACCGGCGCTGCAGCCGCAACCTTCGCTGGTAGTACAGGCAGGGCATCGCTCTCACCGAAAAAGTCTTCGTCCTCGGCAAAAGGATCAACCTCCCCAGCGGTTCTCACCGCTGCCATCGTCTCCGACGCGGGAAGCGAATTCAGGTCAGATAAAAAGTCGAAATCTTCGGCAAAAGGATCAAGCGCGAGGGGAGAAGAAACCACGGCCTCCGGCGGAAGAAAGGATTCGAGCTGCGGGTCATCGGCAAAAGGATCGCTGTCGGTGTCAGCCGTAAAATTCTGAGGCGACGCGAGGGCAGTGTGTCTGACCGGCAGCGTGGTCGCCAGTTTCAACGCCAGCTCGGCTTCGGCAACCACCCCGGCAGGCTCTTCACCTTCGTTACTCACCGCATCAACAAGTAACTTTATGCGTGATAACGCCAGTTTCAGAGCATCGTATTCTACCGCAGAAGGAAAACGCAACGCCTCGAAGTGCCCCTCCAGAATCCCTTCCATCCGGGCACTGAGGGTACAGATCGAATCGACCTGCACCAGGGCGGCGGTCCCCTTCAAGGTATGAGCAGCACGAAATGCAGCTTCCAGATCGGCCAAAGAAGGTGCATCCGTTGGCGCAGATTCGAGGAAATTGTCGAGCAACTGAATTTTACGGGCAGCTTCCTGTAAAAAAACCGGCAACAATTTCTGGCGCATATCATTCATGATTTATCCGACAGCATTAGAAAAGTATGAAGTCAGTGAGTCTTGACGCGCAACAATCCAACCTTGCGCAGTGCATAGCAGATACGTTTGGTTTCCAGAGGTTCAAGTTGACTCAGGGCAATGACCTCACGCAGGGTTTTCTTACCATCAATCAAACCAAAGAGTTCAAGTTCGCGCGGTTGCAGATTGACCGTGTCAAGGGCATCTTCGTTGGTAATTAAACGCACCAGCACCATTTCTTCGTCCTTGAACTCAGAGGCCGCCAGGTGCTTTTCATCCAGATGGCTCAAGCCCTCCATCAAAACACTGATCAACGGAATTCGGATGGTCAGATCCTGGAGATTTGTCGGCAACTCGTCGCGTTCAAGAAAAAAGTTGCCTTCCTTGACATCAAGGGTCGCGCCAAAGGCATCCTGGGCATGCTGACGCAGATACTCCATGAGTTCATCTTCGCTCAGCATCTTGCGCTCAACCAGCACACGTCCGATGGGGATATTACGCGACCGCGCTTCAGCGACACACTGGTTAATCTCCTCGGCGTCGGCGGTCAAGCGGCCGTCCTTTTTCAGCAAATCGGTCAGAAAAATATTGCGACTGCCCTTGCGACTGGCGGTGGCAAAAATGAAATGGCCTTCGGCGATAAAAATTTCGCCGAAAACTTCACGGGAGAAAACGGTCAATCGTCCCGAAAGACGTGAATTATAGGCAAAATTTATCACATCGGGAAGCATGACTTCAGCCAGATCACCACTCAACACCATGCCACGTTTCTGCACCAGTCCGGCCTCGCTGAGGGTATCAGACAGCACGTTACGCATGAGCAGGGGAAAATCTTTCTGAAAATACTGACGCAGCACCTTGTCGACAATATTCTCAACCGCCGCAGGTGCCACCCCTCCCGCCCCCAAAGCCACAGTCTCCATTGCGGGTTCCTCCTCCACACTTCCCAACACCTCGACCAGTTTATTGATCAGATCATCCGGCTCGAAGGGCTTGGAAAAATAGTGAACCACCCCAAACTCTTTCTCAAACGCCTCGCCAACCGCCTCACCTTTAGACGAAATCAGAATCAGGGGCACGTTCTGCATGGCCGGATCTTCGCGCAAATGCTTACAGAAACTATGGCCGTTCATTTTCGGCATCACATAGTCGACCAGTATCGCATCGGGTTTGACCCTGCGCGCCACATCCAGCCCCTGCTCACCGTCTTCTGCGGTATGCACCACATAACCCTGCTGACTGAGAATTAACTCGGCCAGTCGCCGCACCGTGGGGGAATCATCGACAATCAGAATTCGCGTTGCATCTGCGCTCATCAAACATCTCCAGCTAAAAACGTACAACTTTACGCCAGTTGATCCTGTACATTGTCAAATACACAGCCCCGACCGCAAAAACCCTGAACAAAATCACGGTTATTAAAACCATCGAGAAAATCTTTAACAACTTAGGAGATTGAAGCCTTAAGGTCAAACAATTTTTAACAAAACCGCGGGCTAAGGAACAAAAGTGATCACTATTCCCCCTACCGAGCCCGGGGCAGCCAAGGAACGGGCATCGGTCGCCCAGAATGGCGACATAAGACCCCAAAAATAGGGATCTCTGACGCGGTAATTCCGGAGCTGAGTAGAAAAATTGACGAATTCCCCGGCGTAGAATCTGATCAATCACATCGCTTGCGACAGATGAAATTCGACCGGCACCAGAACCTCGCTGACGACGGCATGCCCGGCCCTGCGGGCCGGATGAAAACGCCAGTCTTTTACCGCCCTCAGCGCCGCCCGATCAAGAATTCGAAAACCGGAAGAGTGCTGAATATCCAGGTGATTGACCTTGCCGTCACGCGTGACGGAAACCTGCAACACGACTTCACCCCGCCAGCCATTACGGCGGGCAAGCTGCGGATAGACCGGCAAAGGATTTTCCGCATAACGCGGCAAGGCATCACGAAAATCATCAGGCAGGTCAAGGGCAGGAGGCTGACGGGACTCTTGTCCATTTGAAGAAAAATTGTGCGCTTCCGGTAAGCGACTGGTTGGTGTTAGCACCGCCGGGGAAGGTTCCACCGGCTCAAATCTTTTTGCCGAAGGCTTTTGCGCAGGGGCCTGCGGCAAAGGGGGAATAACCAGCTTCGGATCAACAGCGGAAGTCACCTCTGACTCGGGCAAGGTTTTTGCGGCATCCGCGGCCTTAGGTGGCGGCAACAGAACGGGTGTTTTTGACGGTAAGACTTGCACTTGCTCAGGTTTCACCTGCGGCAATAATGACCCTTGGGGCACAAAGTTGGCACGCAAAGCAGCCACCAGCTGCAGCTCATGCTGATGTTTGCTGGCCTCCATCACGGGTAAAAACCCAGGCAGCAGCAATAAAAAGAGATGCAAACTTACCGACAGCAGGCCCCAAAGCAGCAACCACCCTGGCAGACGCTTCTTGTTGTGCAAAAATTTCGTCACAAAAAAATCCATCGGTACCCAGAATAAAAAACCCGGAACTTCTTCAGCACCCAATGCTGACGAATAATGACACAAAACCACAAATGGTGGTTGACTCAAAAAAGTGGTTTGTGGATACTTTGGCCACTGTGGAGGGATCAACGCCTACAACTGAGGCAGACGTCATGTTATCCCGACCCCTCTCCGCCGGCATCATAATGCTTACATTTTTTTTTGTCACGGGGCCTTCCTCCGCCCTTGCTGAGCCCTTAGATGTCGGCCGCCTGCCAAACTTGCCCCGGGTGAAGGTTGAAGCCCCGGCACTGTTCTCCCTCAGCGGTGAAGCCTCTCTCAACCGAACCCAGCTTAAGCTCCTGGCCAATCCCAGAGGGCAAACCAACGACCTGCTCAGGCTTTTTCCCGGGGTGCAACTGAGTGAAAGCGCCTATTCTTCCAATACTGCCGGAGAAATTGCCCCGGTGGCCTTTTCTATTTCCGGCGGACGTGCTGAGGCCAACAACTTTCTCATCGATGGCATGGGCAACAACAGCCTGCTTGATCCCGGACAGAGGGGCAACGACCAGATCAGCGATGTCACCGGGCATGCACAACAATTTTTTCTCGACCCAAATCTGCTTGAAAACATTCGCGTGCTGCGCAGCAATATTTCGGCGCGCTACGGTCAGTTTACTGGCGGAGTCGTCGAAGCCGACACTCTTGCACCCGACACCCACTTTGGTGGCCAATTGAACTATCGTACAACAAGCTCAGAATTGAGTCACTTTCAGCTCGATGATGACAAGCGTGAGAAATTTAAAAATTCCGCAAGCGCAGACAATCAACCGGAATTTGTAAAGCAGAATCTGTCGGCGGTTGTGCACACCCCCATTAACACCCATTCAGGAGCAGTCGTCAGTTATGCCTTACAGCACGCGGCCATTCCACTGCATAATTTTGGCCAGCGACAAACGCAAAAACGCCAGTCGCAGAATTTTTTCGCCAAATATCATAACGACCTTAATTTGAACCACAGCTTGACTGTCTCCGCTCTTTACGCCCCCTATACCGCAGACTATTTCATCAAAACGGTCAAAAACAGCAGCTACGAAATTCAAGGTGGCGGGACACAGTTGAGCGCAAAATTTGGCAGTGAGCATACTCTTGGTCAGAGTTCCCTCGCATTGGCTTTCCAGAAAAGCCACAACAGTCGCAACTCACCGCCCGATTTTTTCAACTGGAAAACCACCCCCACTAAGGACTGGGGAACCACCAGTTTCAGCCGCGAGGGTGGCTACGGCGATATTGACAAGTCGGAACAAAGCCTGATCGCAAACATCAACCACGCATTCACCCAACAACAATTTGCCGGCAGCCGACACGAGATCCTAGGCGGCCTCGAAACCACCTGGATCCAGACCCAGACCCGACGCCCGGAAGCCTTGAATATCTATAGCGCCACACTTGACGAAAATGTCAGCTGCGCAAATGACCAACGGCTCTGTATTGACAATGAACAATATTTCAACAGCAAAACGACCTATCCTACCGATAAAGCCACGGCGGATATTTTGCTGACGGCGATCTACCTCGAAGATGATCTGGCTCTCGGGCGACTGAAGCTGCGGCCGGGCATCAGATTGTCCTGGGATAACTATATCCAACAACTAAACAACGCTCCGCGCCTGGCCGCAGGTTACGACCTGTTCGCCAATGGTCAAAGCCTGCTGATTGGCGGCATCAACCGCTATTACGGCGCCAATCTGCTTGGGGCGAAACTGGTCGAACAGAAACGGCCCTTCGAAAAATACACCCGTGAGCTTGATGAACACGCCATACCGACAGCCTGGATCTTTGATCGTAACGGTTCCATCAGTTACCGACAGAAAACACCCTTAAAAACGCCCTACACCGACGAGTGGACCCTTGGCTTCAAACAAAGGCTCTGGCAGGGTGAACTAAGTTTCGACTATCTGCAACGCAAAGGGCATGATTTGCTGGTCACCAATCGTTATGACGCTGATCCCGATCCGCAGAACGTCAGTTATTTCAAAGAATGGCGCAATGATGGCAAGAGCACCCACCAGGAAGTAAATTTAGGCTGGTCGCGTCAGTTTGAGCGTCAGTTTTTCAGCCTGCACGCCAGCTGGCAAAAGACCAGGGCCAACAGCCAGAGCTACGACGACACCTTTAACGACAGTGAGGAAAATCTGGCGGAACTGATCTGGTACGAGGGGAAAATCGGCACCAGAGAGGATCTCTTGGTTGAAGATTTCAACCGTCCAGTGAGCATCGTGTTGATCTATGCTGCCGAACCCTGGGGAAATTTGCGTTTCAGCAACACAACAAACTACCGCAGCGCCTATAAAACCACAGAAAAAACCGGCGAAATCCGGCAGCTTGATGAACAGACAACGGCTGAAGTCTACGAGAATGTCAAGAACGATCATGCCCTGACATTTGACTGGCATCTGGCCGCAAAAATTTGGCCACAAATCGCCAGTCGCAATGCCCTCTGGCTGACTCTCGACCTGTATAATGTCTTCGACCAGCGCACAAAGCTGGGCAAGAGTGAAAGTGATTACGAACTGGGACGCCAGTTGTGGTTGGGAGCCACATACAGATTCTAAAGCTCTGAGAACTCAACCACCGCCGGACGATGGATAAACTGGCGTCGATCACTCACATTGAAGGAATACCAGCCCGGCTGCGGCCTTTTTTCCAAAGCAAAACTCACACGACTCCCGGAATCCGTCGCTGGCGCTGTCCTTGTCAGCGCCAGGGGCAGGGGTAAAACCTGCACACCGCTGCTGCGACTAGGTTGATAAATCAGCTCCTGATCGACAATAAAACCGGCAATCTGGCGAAAAGCCGCCGGCATCTGCGCCGCCAGAAACGGACGCTGCGGCTGCTGAATATTGACAAAGGTGTAGCCATTTTCGAAATCCGCCAGAACGGCAAACCTGTCTGAAAGCTGAATTTCTCGAACAAACCCGTCAATCGGCAACAACAAAAGCTCGCGGATATTTTTGATATCGGCAATATTCAGCAGTTGCAAACCATTTTCCCCCTGGCTGACAAAAGCAAAATTCCCCCTGACCGCAACCCCAAGAGCCATGGAAAATTCACTCATCGGCCAGAAACGCTCAACCGCAGAAACAATTTGCAAAGGCCGGTTCTGATCAACCTGGGCGATCAACAGCCCGGCGCGCCCCGCAGCGATATAAACCCTGTTCCCTTGCACCGTAAGTTGTCTGGCAGTGTCGCGCAGGGCATGAGTTTCAATAAGCCTGGGTTCATCAGGAATCGAAATATCCACGCGAAACAACAGAGCCCCCTGGCCATTGATTATCAGGGAACGGCCACAAACCACCAGGGCCCGCGCTGGAACCGGCAAGAGCTGTTCGTGAACCAGGCGTGGGTTTTGGGGCTGACTGACATCAAAAACCAGCAGTTGTTTATCGCGCGTAGTTCCATAAAGATAATTTTCCGATTGCGCCAACCTGAGCAGGTCTGAGCCCGTCGGCAGTTGTGCCACCTGGGTCAGGCCGGGCGAGGCGCTTCGGTCAAGAACTGCCAACCCGGCGGAGCCATCAGCAACGTATAACCAGCGCCCATTAGCCACAACCTGGGAAGCAAGCCCCGGTGTGTTGGCCAGACCCAAAAAATGCCGGGGCTGAATTTGCCGAATATCGACAATCTGCACCCCGGCATTGGCCCCAGCGACATACAGATAATTACCGGAAAGCGCCAGTCCACGCGGATCACCGGGGATGACCACGGCCCCCAGGGTTTGTGGTGCCGCCGGATCACGGATATCGACACTGCGCACACCATTCTGATTTTCGCTGAAATAAAGCCGTTCCGGACTAAAAACCATATCGCGCACGCTGCCCAGCAGGGGAATACGGGAAATTCTGCGCAACGCGCCGTCCGCATCAAGGTGCAGAAGATCAATCTGCAAAAAACTGTCACTGGCGTAAATAATTCCCTGATGCACAGCGACAGTTTCGTAACTGCGTTGGGCAGCCAGAGTTTTCACCAGACGAGGATGACGTGGATCACGAATATCCACCAGATGCAGCCCGCCTGTTTGGGCCGCGACCAGCAAGAAGTCTCCAATAAAAGCCAGGTCGCTGGCCTTGCCGTCTAATGCCAACTGGCTGACCAGAAATAATTTTTCAGGATTTGAAAAATCATAAACGGAAAGCCCTGCGCGACTCTCGGCAGAATACAGATAGTGCCGACGATGGACACTGGCCATGGATTCTCCCCGCGTCAACTGGTAACCGCGTCGGGAAAAGTTGTGCTGATCGAAAACATAAATGCCGCGGCGGGCCACACTATAAACAAGCAGATCGTCTTCGGCATCCACATGCCAGACATTGGCCGGACCTCGCAGGGAGCTGAGCTTTTGCGGATGCAAGGGATCTTGCAGGCTGAAAATCTCGGAATCAGCATTCAGGTTCCCCACATATAACCGCTCACCAATAATCTGGATATCAACGGCAGAGCCATCCGTCAGGAGGTTGTTTGCCAGGGCAGAAGGGTTGGTGGTGTCCTGCGTCAGGGAAGCGCTTAACCCCCCATCCAGGCCCCGTCCCTTCAGCTTTAAGCGCAGGGGGAGGAAACCGGGCGATTCGGCTTTAAGCTCTTCCAGAGCCATGGACTCAGGCGTTACCAGAAAAATTTGGTAATAAAGCCCCAATGCGCCGAGAAAAAGCGCATAGACAAGAAACCCCAGTACCGGTGGATTGAGATATTTCATGCCGACCCTCCAGGCGCACCACAGGGCAGGGTTGGTAACGAATTTAGAGGAACGGATTTTTCAAAATCCTGCATGAGTATCTGCCGCAGACAAGGCGTATAAATTTCATCGACCCCGGCAATTTTTTGTACGGAGGAGGGCAGGCTTTTTTGCAGACGTAGAATTTTTGCACAGCGCAGACCCATTTTTTTACTCAGCATGCGCACAGTTTCATCATCCAGACAGCTCGACAAAATAACCCGTGCGGCACTCTGTTGCCCGGCGTTCGCAGAAGCCAGCAGAGCGGCGGCACAAGAAAAAACCTGCACTTCAAAACCCAAATCTTCCAGCAGCTGGGTCAAGCCTTGACGGACAGTCTCCGCGGGTTCAAGCAACGCCAGCGGTGCCCCCTTAAAGTTTTCCGGCAGGCCTGCGTAGGCGGCTTTCAGCCAGGGCAAAGGCAGGCGCACTTCGAAACAAGATCCCTTTCCAGGCAGGCTTTCAAGGCCTAATTCACCTCCCATAAGCAGGGTTAATTCCTTAACAATCGCCAACCCCAGCCCCGTGCCGCCATAAACGCGCGCAATCGATTCATCTGCCTGACGAAAAGCTTCAAAAATCCGCGCCTGTTGGGTCGGCGCTATGCCCACCCCGCTGTCTGTGACCCTGAAAACAAAAAAATCGCCCTCCCCCTGCAGTGTGAGCGCCACCTGTCCCTGTGCGGTAAATTTCAGCGCATTGCCCAACAAATTGACCAGAATTTGCTTCAAACGCTGGCCGTCGCCCGCAACAACGCACATGGCCTGGGGCTCAATTCGCCAGATAAAATCAAGCCCTTTGTGATAGACCCGCTCAGCCAGCAACAGGATCACCTCTTCCACCAGTTGCGACAAATCAACCTCGTGGGTCTGCAAACTTAAATGGCCCGACTCGATGCGCGAAAATTCAAGAATCTCATCAATGTGATCCAGAAGTTCATAACCGGAGTGTTGCACCGCCGCGACGAAATGTTGCTGATTTTTATCCAGTGTGGTGCCCTGGAGTAATTCATTCATTCCCAAGACACCAATCATCGGCGTGCGTAACTCATGAGTCACGTTCGCTAAAAAAGCCGATTTCGCCTGGTTGGCGCTCTCAGCCAACTGCCGTGCTTCCTGCAAGGCGCGCACGGTCTGAGTCAGATCATCCGTTCGTTCGGCGACCTTTTGTTCAAGCAATGCCCGATGTCTGGTCAAGGCTTTTTGTCGCTGCTCTATCTGGCCAAGCATGTTGTTGAAGCCATCAACCAAGAGCCCGATTTCATCATTCGCCTGTTTTTTTCCGCGCAAGCTGTAGTTATTGGTGTGCAGAATAGTTTCGGTCAAACGCGCCAACTGAAGAATCGGTTCAGAAATCGGGCGCTGCAAACGCGCCGATATGCCCCAGGCAAAAGCAACCGCCAACCCGCCGACGCTTAAAACCAACAAAACAATTTCTGCCAGTTCACGGTTCTGTTGTTTGAGATCAGCAAGCAGGTATAAGCCGCCAAGATATTTTTGTTGGTAATAAACCGGCGCAAAAAGCCGCAAGGAGGTTAAATCGTACTGCAGAACAGCTTCAGGCAGTGCTCGCCATTCGACGGGAATACCGGCAGGAAAATCACGACGGATTTTACTCTCCACCAGGGAAAGTTTCGTAACATCAAAGGATTCGGCAAAAGGTTCATGGTTACGGTCAAACAAATAGGCGGCACCAATGGCACTTTCTCTGCGCAGAGACTTCAGCAAACGCCGGCTGGAATTCCGATCAGAATGCAGCAGCGATTCGGCCAGGCGATCGTTCAAAACAAAAAATAAACTTTGCAGATGACGCGAGGTTTCGCGACGCAACTCGAAAAATCGCAGACCGCCAAACGTCAGGCACACCAAGAGCAGCACCAGCAGACAGGCCAGAGTTATAACCACTGAAAGTTTCGTGCGAATCCGGTAATCTTGAATAAAAGAAGGCACAACCCCTCACAGCGCAAGCAAAAGACCCAAAAATTCAGGAATGGCGGTGGATCATAACAATCCCCTTACATAAAATACAGATTTTTTTCGCAGCAGATTCTGCCCTTGCGCTGGAACGGCCTCTGACATATGGTCGTGCCTAGGTTGAACGGTTGCGACCGCCGCTCTTGATAAAATCACCCTCTGTCGACGAGGTTCCAAATGACGTCTGATCTCACCCAGCTTTACAAAAAACTCCAACAGTCGCGGCGCATCGGCGCGACTGAGCTGAACCAGATGAGCCAGGCCCAGCGCCTGGATGTGATCCGTCACGCGCGCGGCAAAGCCAAATACGACATGCTGCTTGACGCCAAAGATGCCGAGACCCTCGCGCCCTTGCTGCATCCCCAGGAAATGTATTTAACCATCAGCGAAATTGGCCCCGAATATGCCGCCGAACTGCTGATGCTGGCCTCCACCGAACAGATCACCAACCTCATTGATCTCGACTGCTGGGAAAAGGATGTCCTCGACGCCACATCAAGCCTGCAATGGCTGGCTTTATTGCAAGAGGCCGGGCCAGATAAGGCGTGCCGCACCCTGGCTGAGATGGATCCTGAATTGGTGGTGATGATGCTCAAAAAGTTTTTGCATATCACCGCCGGACTCGAAGCCTACGACAGTGACGACGACAATGAAAATGCCAACCGCATGGAAGGCATTTACACCATTACCTACGTCAGTGAAGCCGCCGAAAAAATTGTTGGTGGCCTCTTGAAAACTCTCCAGCAAGAAAATCAACTGACCTATATCATGCTGATGGAATCGACCCGCTCAGAGCTGGATTCCGTTCTGGAGGAAGAGGTTTATCAGCAGCGCTCTGCCCGCCTGCACGATTTTGGTTTCGTTCCACCCCTGGAGGCACGCAGTATTTACGCCCTGGTTGACCCGCAAACTTTCCAACTGGCAAAAGGCAAGGATTTTCATCTTGAAGCCGAGGGGCTCCCCAGTCCCCTGGCAATTTTACAACTGGTCGAACCCGAAGGTATTCTCGCCGCGACCCTGGCGAAGGGTCTCAGCCATGCGTTGGCCACGGAACTCTGCTTACTGGCCAACCGCAAAATGGCCGCCGACCTGGTGGACGTCAGCAGTGAAACCGAGGTGCGCAGAGCCCTGGAACCCCTTTACCATCAGCTCAATCTCGGGCTTGAATATCTGGCGCAACGCGATGCCATCCCGGCCAGCGATATCTTTACCCGGCATTATCTCAGCCAGATATTTCAGGTGGGCCATTCCCTCATCCAGCGCCTGGCAGACCGAGCGCGCCATCAATTTTCGCAATTACAAGGGGTTCTCCTCGATGAGCCCTACCGCCAGTTTCTGGCCGGGCTCCAGCAGCAGCCCCCCGGCCTGGCCGGTAGCCTCGTCGCCGGTCAATCTTCTCAGCCCCGACCGATCAGCACTTTGCAAGACATCTTCGAGAGTGAAAAAATCCTCGCGCAAATCGAGGCACAGCGGCAGATGTTTGAACAGCTGCTCGCCCCGCAACTGGAGCATCTCGACCTGACAAACTGCAACATTGAAAGCCTGCAAGATCTGGAACTGGCCGAGCTCTTGCTGACCGCCCTGGCCAATCAGCTCCTCACCGGCCAGTTTGTCCTGCACCCCCTGGCCAGCGAACAACTGCCTCGCCTGCTCGACATTGTTTGTGAAGATCAAACCTTGAAATCAGTGCCCTTTGCCGACATCCGGCGACAATTTGCAACCGACTTCCCCGCCTGCGGTGAATATTTCGACAGCTGTCTGAAAATTTGGCAAGAGAATTTGTGCTTGCTCAATCCGCAGCAAATTGATCCGCGTTTCATCCGCGGGGTGATTGTAAAGCTAAAATTTTGAACAGGACAAACCCTCAAGGTGAGGTAGTTTCAGCGACCAGCAAGGTCTCCTCAACCACGGGAGTATCACCGCTGCGGCTGCGATAAAAATAGACCGCCAGGGTGCGCTGCCCGGAATTCAGGTGATGAAAAACACAGGCAAAGTGCTGCACATTTTCGCCGCGAGCACGCCCCGCCAGGGTTTGTTTAAGCTGCTGCTTGACCTGAAGCTCCTCGCCCGGACTTAATGCACAGTCGAAAAAAGCCGGAGCCTGGCCTGGCACCACCCGTCCCGCCAGGGCATAATCACGCGCCAAGGCTTCATGCACCCCCGGCGCATGAGTCACAAAATCAGCCAAAACTTCAAACTGGCGCCGCAATCCCAGGGGTTCATCAAAGCCACCCAGCCTTAACCACCAGGGATAAAGCGCCTGATAAAATTCAACCGGGCTTGAATAAATCTGCGCTAGCGCCGAAAGAAAATGCGCAAAACGGCCAGAGTTATGGATCAGATCAATTAAGCGCCCGATGCCGCGATAGTTTTCCAGCTCCGCAAAAGAAAGCAGGGGCGTCGCCAGCACCCTATAAGGCGGCGCCGGATCATAACGCATCCCCCGTGCCACCGCCTGGCCACGCAGCAGGGCTCCGGGCAGCAGTTTCACCAATTCCACTTGCAAATGATGAGGCTCAAGGGCAAAAACATCCGTCAGTGACGCATCGATGTCCGCCGCCCCTTCGCCCGGCAAACCGACAATCAGGTCAAGATGCAGGTGGATGTTAGCTGAAGAACGTAATCGCTTGATATTCTTGTATAATTTACCCATGGCAGTCGTGCGGGAAATGATTGCAAGGGTGGTTGGCTGAGTGGTTTGAACGCCAATTTCAAACTGAAACATTCCCGCCGGAACAGTTTCGAGCAACGCCAGAGTCTCTTCATCGAGAAGATCGCCACCCATCTCAAAATGAAAATGGCTGCGCCGATTATGGGCCAGAATAAAGCGGATAATTTCGCGACTTCGCGCCCCATGGTAGTTGAAGGTGCGATCGACAAATTTGATCTGCGCAACCTCAGCTGCCATCAACAAAGTGAGATCCGCCTTGATCCGTGCCATGGAAAAGGAACGCACCCGCGCATCCAGAGCACTCATGCAGAAGCTACAGCTGTAGGGGCAACCGCGACTGCTTTCGTAATACACATAACCACGCCTCAGATCGACCAGCCCGGCGGCAAAAGGCGAAGGAAGCTCATCCAGATTTTCGAGCTGACTCTGGCCCACCTGCACCGCACTCTGCCCCGGCAATTGCAAACCGGCAATCGCCGTCGGTGGCAAGCCCGCGTTCCAGGCATGCAGCAAATGGCGCAGGGGAATTTCACCTTCGCCACAGACCAGAGCATCCACCGGGCAATGATCAAAAAAATCGGCATTTTCGAAACTTACCTCTGGCCCCCCCAGCACCAAGCGCACTGCGGGGCGCGCGACTTTGAGCGCAGCGGCAAGTTCCAACGACAGCTGACGATTCCAGACGTAAACCGAAAAAGCTACGACATCAGGCCCAAGGGCCAGAATCTGCGCCAGCAGATTTTCTTTAGGCTGATGAATGGTCAGTTCACGGATCAGCAGTTCACCGCAAGTGTCACCACAGTAGGCCGCCAAGCAGGGCAAGGCCAGGCTCGGGTGGATATATTTGCTGTGCAAGGTCGTCAATAAAGTGCGCATGGGCAGTAGAATAGCACAAAGAATTGTGTCGATTAGCAGGGGACGAAAAAGTTGCGCGATAATTTGACATTAACACCGCTGGCGCTATATTTTCCGCTAACTCTTCACCATGCCTAAGCCCGAGGCCGCCAAGGAAGGGGTCAGTGTCGCCCGAATGGCGACAGCTAAGCGCAAGGGTAGATTCCTGCGGCCCGTGAAATGGGGGGCTTGGACTCTGGGTCTACGGAGCCGAAGAGAGATTTTTGCTGTTTGCTTTGCGCAGAAATTTTTCTGCCACAAGGATAAGGCCCCAACAGGGAACCACCAGATATGATCGCCCCGCCCAATGACAGCAGCCGACTCTTTTACCGCAGCATCATCGTGTTTACGCTGGTCGGACTTTACCTGACCATACACGTCAACTACCTGTTATTCCATAGCATTGCTGAAATGGTCAGTATTGTGGTCGCGGCGGCGGTTTTCATCGTCACCTGGAGCTCGATCCGCTACATCCAAAACCCCTATTTGATTACCGTCGGCATTTCCTATCTGTTTATTGGCATTATCGATCTGCTGCATACCCTCAGCTACAAAGGTATGCCCATCTTTACCGATTATGATTACTATGCCAATCAACTGTGGATCGGGGCCAGATACCTGGAAAGCCTGACCCTGCTGGTTTCTTTCGGGTTACTGCTCGGTCATCGCAAGGTTTCAAAAAAAACCGTCTTTTCCCTTTATCTGGGAATAACTGCCCTGCTGCTGGCGACTATTTTCTATTGGAAAATATTCCCCGAGTGTTTTGTCGCGGGCAAGGGACTGACCCCCTTCAAAATTTACAGCGAATATCTTATTTGTTCAATTCTGTTTATCAGCCTGTTTTTGCTGAGAAAGAACCGCGAAAAATTTAAATTTCAGGTCTATCAGCTGCTGTTTTATTCCATCGTCATTAGACCTGTCGCCACGCGCGCCACAGGCAATTTCATTCTCATGGAGCCATACGTTGAAAACCTACGTCAGAGAACAGCTAAGCAAGGTCATTGAAAACCTTGCCCAGCAGCGGGTTATCCCTGCCGGGCTAGAGCCACGTTTCAAGGTTGAACACACCAAAGACACGAGTCACGGCGATTTGGCCACCAATCTGGCCATGGTTTTGTCGAAACCGGCAGGGTGCAATCCACGTCTACTGGCGGAGAAAATCATTGCTCTGCTGCCTCGGCAGGGTGCTATCAAAAAAGTCGCCCTGGCCGGACCGGGTTTTATTAACTTTTTTCTCGATGAAAACTGGCTGGCCCAACAGGTGAAAAAAGCTTTGGCCAGCGAACGCCTGGGGGTTCCCCTGGTCGCTAAACCGCAACAGGTGGTGATCGATTATTCGTCCCCTAACCTCGCCAAAGAGATGCATGTCGGGCACCTGCGCTCGACAATTATCGGTGATGCGGTTGCCCGCACACTCGAATTTCTGGGACATCAGGTCATACGGCAGAATCATGTCGGTGACTGGGGCACCCAGTTTGGCATGCTGCTGGCACTGATGGAACAAGATCGGGCCGCTGGCCGTGAAATATCAATGAATCTGGCCGATCTGGAAAATTTCTATCGCAGTGCCAAGCAACAGTTTGACGAATCTTTCGCCTTTGCCCAGCGCGCCCGCCAACTGGTGGTTGATCTGCAAGCAGGGGATATCGGATGCCTGCAACTCTGGCGCGAATTTCTCGACATTTCTCTCAGTCACTGCCAGAAGATTTACGACCGCCTCGGTGTCGGGCTGAACCGCACTCACGTCCACGGCGAAAGCGCCTACAACGACGACCTGCCACGCATCATTGCCGAACTGGATGACGCCGGCCTGCTGACCGAAGATCAGGGCGCGCGCTGCGTCTTTCTCGACGAATTCAAGGGCCAGGACGGCAAGCCTCTGCCGATGATCGTGCAGAAACAGGATGGCGGCTACCTCTATGCCACCACCGATCTGGCCGCCCTGCGCTACCGTCAGAATCAACTCAAAGCCGAGCGCATTCTTTACTTTGTCGATGTGCGCCAGTCTCATCATTTCAAACAACTCTTTGCCGTCGCGCGCAGGGCCGGGTTCCTGCACGCAAACACGCAGGTCGAGCACATGGGCTTCGGTACCGTCATGGGTGACGACGGCAAGCCTTTCAAAACCCGCAGCGGTGGCGTCGCCAAATTATCCGAACTGATCGATGAAGCTGAAAAACGCGCCGGTGCCCTGGTGGCGGAAAAGAATCCGCAGATGACAGCAACTGAGCTGGCTGAAATCGGGCGCGTCGCAGGCATTGCCTCAATTAAATATGCCGACCTGTCGAAAAACCGCAGCAGCGACTACACTTTCAGCTTCGACCAGATGATCAGCTTTGAGGGCGACACCGGCCCCTATATGCTTTACGCCTACACCCGGGTTGCCAGCATCTTCCGCAAAGCCGACATCGACGCCAACCACCTCGAAGGAGAGGTTCTACTCCAGGAGGACATTGAGCGCGAACTGGCCAACCTGCAAATTAAATTTGCCGAGGTGCTCAGCCAG
>Ga0210023_1000618_pt1 | contig 27117 bp, 22 predicted proteins | sample CryGeymeta201524_FD_183987 | JGI IMG/M metagenome (GOLD analysis project Ga0210023, IMG submission 183987) | Groundwater microbial communities from Crystal Geyser aquifers in Utah, USA - Crystal Geyser metaG 2015-24 (SPAdes) (version 2) | ecosystem: Environmental > Aquatic > Deep subsurface >... | reverse complement strand
CTATGCTTGATTATCGATTGCTTGGCGCATTGGCTGCGGTTATTGATCAGGGTGGTTTCGAACGCGCCGCCCAAGTGCTGCATTTAACTCAGTCGGCGGTTTCCCAGCGCATCCGCCAACTCGAAGAGCGTCACGGCCAGGTGCTGCTGGTTCGCGCCCAGCCACCCCAGCCGACGGATGCCGGGCGCCTGCTGTTAAGCCATTTCCGTCAGGTTTGTCTGCTCGAACAGGAGTTACCCGCAGCCTTGCGGATAGAAGCCAGCGAAACACCGCTGACTTTGGCCTTGGGAATCAACGCCGACAGCCTGAGCACCTGGTTCTGGCAGGCGGGGGAACTTTTTCTGCAACAGCAGGCGGTGCTTTTTGATCTGCGGGTTGATGATCAGGATGTGACCCTGCAACTGCTGAAAAAGGGTGAGGTCGCAGGCTGTGTTAGTGCCATAGCCACACCTCTGCAAGGCTGCCGCTGTGTCTATCTGGGCACGATGATCTATCGGTTGCTCGCCCGCCCCGATTTTGCTGCGCGCTGGTTCGCCGATGGTTTGTCAGCTGCCAGTGTCACCCAGGCTCCGGCGGCGATTTTTGGTCGCCATGATGCCTTACAATTTCGCCTGCTGCACCAGGATCTGGGGCAAAATCTGCCGGTTATTCCGACGCATTCGGTGCCTTCACCCGAGGCTTTCGCCGAAGTGATCCGTCGCGGACTGGCCTATGGGGCTCTGCCCGATCAGCAGAGTGAAGGCTGGCGGGCTGCGGGTGAACTGATGGAGGTTTCTGCCAGCCGTGAAGCAGTGCGGCTCTATTGGCACTGTTGGAATATTGCTTCAGATGTATTGGCCCAACTTGAAAAATGCTTGCGGCAGGTTACCCGCCAGGTGCTGTGGCAAGAAGAGCTCTGATTAAAACTCTTCAGCTCCGTAGAAACAGAGCCCGAGCCACCCATTTCACGGGCCGCATGACTCCATCTCTGGAGCCTAGCTGTCGCCGTCCGGACGACCGCGCCCCCTGCCACCATTGCCTCGCTGGAGACGAACGAGTGCCACAGGTTCTAACCGCAAGGCAGGTTTTTCTGAATTTTGCACGTTTTTTGCATAGCTCTGGAATGAATAAAATAGTTGCTGAAACAGATGGAAATCTCCCGCTAAAAAGAGTAGACTTCCGAAAAATTACGCCCTTTGACGCAAATCACTCTCACCTATCACCGTAAAGGAGGCACTTATGAAAAAGTACATGAAGCCCAAGGTTGTCGGTAGCAGTAACGTTCATCCCTGCTGAAACCACCACCAAAGTTCACCACAGAAGGTCGGGATTCCCCGGCCTTTTGTCGTTTGAAAGGCAAATAACTTCTATGTTTCGATTCTGTCTCATTTTGCTGTTAATCACCCCGGTAAGTCTGGTGCAGGCGTCACCCACCCAGGTCAGCGGCAAAACCTCGCGCGCCGGGCAGCCTGTGGCCGGGGTACGGGTTGGGGCCTGGCCGGGAACAAGCACACATTTTCGTGGCACCCCGGCCTATGTTTCGGCACCGACGACCACCGATGGCCGGTTTCACATGCAGATTGAGCCGGGGGATTACTATTTCTTGGCGGAAAGTGCCGACGAATTTGCCTATTATGGGCGTAACCCGGTGCGGGTTGGTCAAAATGGTGCCAGCGATATTAAAATGAGCCTGGCACGTAAAACACCGGGAGCGCCTCAGGAAAAAGCGCTGATTGACGCTGGTTTACTGGTGCAAGTCAGTCGCCAGGGGCAGCCGGTAGCGGGCGTGATTCTGACGGTTTATCCCGATCTGACCAGCCAGTTGAAGGGCATGGGGTTGGCCATGAGTCAGCCGTCGAATGCCGCGGGTTTTATCGAGCTTCCCCTGGGGGCGGGCACCTATTTTCTGTTGGCGCGGCAGCGCAGTAGCGGCCAGTTGATGGGGCCCTTGCAGGCGGGGGATTACTTTGGTTATTACGCCGCCAATCCCTTGGTGCTTAAGCCGGGCCAGGTGGCGCGGCTTGGCATCGATTTGGTCGAGGTGCCGGACAATGTCAAAAAGCTGGCCGGGCACATGTTCGGTCAGACCAGCGTCAGTGGCCGCGTGCTCAATGCCGTCGGCTCAACCGTCGCTGGGGTGCGGGTGCTGCTTTATGCCGATAGCAGCATGCTGAACCGGCCCCTTTATGTTTCCCAGCCTTCTAACGCGCAGGGCGAATATGTTTTGAGCTTTCCTGAAGGGGGGCGCTATTACCTGGCGGCGCGCAACACCCTGGGAGGAGCTCCGGCTCCGGGCGAGCTTTACGGGCGCTACACCGGCAGCCAGGATAGTTCCATCACCCTTGAAACCGGTCAGAATCTGCAAAAAATCGATCTCCTGGTCGAAGAGATGTGGTGAGTTGACTTACCAACTTTCACCTTGTGGCAGGAGCTTTTTCAGCTGATAAGCGCGTTGGCCGAGTTTGATTTTTTCGGCATGCTTGAGGGTGATTTCCCAGTCGATGCGGGGATGGACGCCGCGGAATTTATCGCCGCCAGGTTCATGGCCACTGGTCAGGGCAGATGCGGGCAAACCCTGGGCCTGATTCACCAAATCGGCACAGGCCTGATCCAGAGCCACCGGATCGGTTGAGGCCAAAATACCCAGATCGGGCACTATGGCGGCGTCACTGTGGCCGAAGCAATCACAGGCGGGGCTCACCTGGGTGATGAAATTCACAAACAGCATCTTGCCCTGCTTGCCGCTGAGGGCGGCCAGGGCATATTCGGCCATTTTTTGCATAACCTTGCCCGCTTCTTCATTCCATTGAATCTGAATCGCCCGGGTCGGACACAGACTGATACAACGACCACAGCCGGTGCAAAGCTGGGCATCAATGAGGGCTGATTCATGGCTGATTTCCAGGGCCCCGTGAGCGCAACCGGGGCGGCAGGCCCCGCAGCGAGTACATTTTTTGGCGTTGACGACCGGCGCGACGGTTGAGTGCTGCTCCAGCTTGCCTTCGCGACTCGAACATCCCATGGCGATATTTTTAATCGCCCCGCCAAAGCCGGTCAGTTCGTGGCATTTGAAATGACTCACCACCACCAGGCTATCAGCTTCGAGAATTTCGAGGCCGATATCGGCACTTTTGAGAATATCACCCGCAATCGGCACCCGCCGGGACGAATGACCACGCAAGCCGTCGCACATAATCAGAGGGGCATTAACCACCGCGTAAGCGAAACCATTTTCAATGCCACACTCCAGCGCCGAAACCGCTTGTTTGCGCTCACCGGGATAGAGGGTGCAGCTGTCGGTCAAAAAGGGTTTTCCGCCCAGATGACGAATGGCGTCAACCACCCGCCGGATGAAGACCGGGCGGATAAAGGCGTGACCACCCTTTTCCCCAAAATGAATTTTGACCGCGCACACATCTTCAGCCGCAATGACCTGTTGCAGCCCCGCCTCTTCAAGCAGACGTTCGAGTTTGTGAAATAAATTTTCGCGGTGTCCCGTCCGCAAATCTATCATCCAGACTGGTGCTGCCATAAATTTTTCCTCCTGTCGATGAAATCTGAATCCACTGAGGGCCATTCTCTTTGGGTTATTTTACGCCTCACGTTTTGCGAATCCAGAGGAATTGTCGGTTATGCCCCTGAAAAAAAGTGCCGCCCACGAAGACGCCGATCTGCGTGCAACGCCGCGTAAAAAAAACGGCAGTGCCCCCAAGGAGCACTGCCGAAAAGACGTGGTCGGAGAAGACCGTAAGCCGGGTTCTGTACCCGATGGCAGTTACCCGCCACCGAGCAGCGATCATTCATCTAGGGCCGCCGTTGCCGACGGTCTCAAGCGACCGAACCCGGGAACTTCGGACGGACCATCCTCAAACGTTCCCCTATTTGGTCTTGCTCCGGATGGGGTTTACCTGGCCTTTGACGTCGCCGCCAAAGCCGGTGAGCTCTTACCTCACCCTTTCACCCTTACCTGCCATCGCGCAAGGCGATGACAGGCGGTCTTCTCTCTGTGGCACTTTCCCTAGGGTTGCCCCCGGTTCCCGTTAGGAACCATCCTGTCCTGCGGAGCCCGGACTTTCCTCCCCCCACCGTTGCCGCAGCAACGGCAGGCAGCGATCGCCTGTTCTTCTCCAACCACGAAACGGATCAAATTGCGCCCTGGAGCGCTAATCCATATAGAGCAAGCGGTTACAATGGGGACAGCTTTGCAATTCCGTACCGCGATGCAGTTGATTGTACTGCTGCGGCGGCAATTGCATGTGACACCCGCAGCAAGCCCCTTCGGCGACACCGACAAGTGCCAAACCCTCACGGCGCGCAAAAATTCGCTGGTATTTACTCAGCAACGATTTGGGCAGATCTTTCGCCAGGCTTTCGCGGGTTGCGCGGCGCGCGGAAATCTTCTGCTCATTCTCGGACAGCAGCGCCTCAATTTCCTTGCCGCGTGCTGCGGTCTGTTTTTTCATGATATCAAGACTGGTGTTTTTCTCCGCCAAGTCCGCTTCCAGTTCATCGATCTGTTTGTTTATTTCACTGATCTGGGTCTGAGTTTCGAGGCAGGTCTTTTTAGCCATATCGATTTCTTTGAGGACGGCAACCAAGTCCGCTTCCAGTTCATCGATCTGTTTGTTTATTTCACTGATCTGGGTCTGAGTTTCGAGGCAGGTCTTTTTAGCCATATCGATTTCTTTGAGAACGGCAACATACTCTTTCTGAGTCTGAATCGCGGGCAAACGACTTTCCGCTTTTTTAATCTGGTCGGTCTCGATTCCTTGCTGCTGCCGCAGTTGCGCCAGATCCTGTTGCAGCACATCGAGCTGCGCGAGCAGCTCATCAGCCATCACCTGAACGCGATCCTGCTCTGCAGTCAAACCCTGCGACTCGTCTTCGAAACCTTGACGTACCGCAGCAGCCTGCGCCAGTTCCTGGTCAATTTCCTGTAATTCTCTGAGCAGATTCAACTTTTCTTGCACATTGTCCTCCGTTATGCAGACGTTAGCCTTCCGACGATCAGATCCAGGAAAAGGAATCCTGTTCGCCTTTGTTTGGGATAAATTCAACCGGCCACTGACGTTCGTCGGCGGCCCGGGTTAACACTTGGGTCAGGGGATGCACCATGAGAATTTCAGTGGCAAAGTGGCCGGCATCAATCAGGGTCAACCCCTCGCTGCGAGCGCGTTGCGCATCATGATACTTGACATCGCCCGTCACCAGACAATCGGCCCCCTGGCGCAAGGCCTCGGACATCAACACGACGCCACTGCCGCCGCAGACGGCAACCTTGTGAATCAGACGGTTTTGTGGCCCGGCGACGCGCAGATGATCGAGAGCCAGCTGTTGTTTGACCTGAGTGAAAAAATCGCCAGCCGCCAGAGGTGCAGGCAGAAAACCGATACGCCCCAGGCCAAGATCCTGGCGCTGATTCGCCAAGGGATAGAGGTCAAAGGCGACTTCCTCGTAGGGGTGGGCCTTACACATTTTTTGCACCACTCGCGCCGCTAGTGCCGCAGGAATAATGGTTTCCAGACGAATTTCGGCGATTTTTTCATCGACACCAGGCTGACCGATGAAAGGATTTGTCGCCGCCCCTGGCCGAAACTGGCCGGTACCGCTGCTGTGAAATGCGCAATGATCGTAATGACCAATATGACCGGCACCGGCATCAAACAATGCCGCGGCCACTTGCTCCTCGTGCCCCTGGGGGACAAAAACCACCAGCTTGAGCAGCTGCCCCGCAGAGTGTTCCAGCGGGAGAGAATTGACCATTCCCAGCCGGGTCGCCAGCCAGTCATTCAGACCATTGCTGGCCCGATCAAGATTGGTATGGGCGCAGAAAATCGCTACCCCCTGACGCAAAGCCGCAAACAAGGTTCGCCCGGTTTCATCTTGTGGCGTTATGCGCGTCAGCGGTCGGAATATCAGGGGATGATGCGCAATAATCAGCTGCGCCTTCTCCTCAACCGCGGCAGCAACTGTTTTTTCTTCGACATCAAGACAAATGAGAACACGTGAAACCTCGGCCAGCGGATCACCGGCTTGCAGGCCGACATGATCCCAATCTTCGGCCAAAAACGGTGGATAAAGCTGATTCAGCAAACCACAAACATCCTGAATGCGCATTTTTTTCTGGCGGGCCATGCTTCTCGTTTCATCACAAAAAAGAAGGAGTGCAACTGTCGATGCACTCCTTCTGGTTATAGCTTTTTGGTTATAGGGTTTTCATGGGGTACGGCAACACCGCATTTTTCCGGCCTACCGGTTGAGTCTTTCGCACCCGATGCCCGACATCTGACAATTTTCTGACCAAGCTTTTATTCACCTGTTACGCAAGTTGAGATCATCATAAAATGCCTTATTCAAAGGCCGTGCACGGTCGCCAAAACTACAGAGCTGAAATGGTGGGCCCACCAGGACTCGAACCTGGGACCGGCCGGTTATGAGCCGGCGGCTCTAACCAACTGAGCTATAGGCCCGCGAAAAGCGACAAGATCGAATACTAGAAAATGCCCGCCTGACTGTCAAGGTTTTTTGCCACATCGCACCGTTATTTCCGGCCAGGCCCTTACTGGTTCAGGTCAGTCTGGACAAATCCACGCAAGCGCTTAGCCCGACTGGGGTGACGCAGTTTACGCAGCGCCTTGGCTTCAATCTGACGAATGCGTTCGCGGGTTACATTGAAATCCTGGCCAACTTCTTCGAGGGTATGATCAGACTTCTCGCCAATGCCAAAACGCATCCGCAGGACTTTTTCTTCCCGCGGCGTCAATGACGCTAAAACCCGCGATGTTTGATCAGACAGATTGCCCTTTATCACCGCTTCGAGGGGGGAAATAACCCCTTTATCTTCAATGAAATCGCCGAGGGAAGAATCTTCTTCTTCGCCAATCGGTGTTTCAAGGCTAATAGGTTCTTTGGCGATTTTCAGCACCCGGCGCACTTTTTCCAGGGGCAGATCCATGCGTTCGGCAATCTCTTCCGGAATGGGCTCACGCCCAAATTCCTGCACCAGCTGCCGGGTGGTGCGAATCAGCTTATTGATGGTTTCGATCATGTGCACCGGAATGCGAATGGTGCGGGCCTGATCGGCGATGGCACGGGTAATAGCCTGACGAATCCACCAGGTGGCGTAGGTTGAGAACTTATAGCCACGGCGATACTCGAATTTATCGACCGCCTTCATCAGGCCGATATTGCCTTCCTGAATCAGATCGAGAAATTGTAAACCACGATTGGTGTACTTTTTGGCAATGGAGACCACCAGCCGCAGATTGGCTTCGACCAGCTCTGACTTGGCTTTTTTGGCCAGCCACTCGCCCTTGTGCACTTCTTTCAGATATTCAACCAGATCGTGGGGTTCAAAACCTGACTCATCCTTAACTTTTTTGAATTTACGCTTGGCGGCCTTGAGGCGCTTTTCGACGCTGAGAAGCACGTCACCATTAACCTGCAACTCAGCCGCAACCTCCAGAGCCTCTTCCTCCGTTTTGCGCATTTTGCGCAGCAGGCTGCGAATATCGGCATAGGGGCGCCCTATTTCCTGCTCACACGCAAAAATTTCCTGCTGCCCTTTTTTGACTTGTTGGCCCATATCTTTCAAACGGTCAACAATTTTGGCAACCTGAAAATCTTTCAGCCGCACCTGATGCAGATATTCGGTCATCTGTTCAAGCAAAAGGACACGTTCTTTTTCAAGGCGGGTGCGCGTACGCGCAGGCGGCTCGGCCGCTAGTTCCTGATCGACTTCATTCAGGCGAACTTCGATGGGCCGCAGTTGGTCCAGCAATTCAAGCAGGCGGGCACGTTGACGCCCTTCGGCCTCACCGCCCTCTTCATCGTCGTATTCCTTGGTTATCTCCGAAACACCGATGCTCCCTTTTTCCAAGCGTCCGAGCAGATTGATGACCTCACGAAAAGCGATGGGAGTACGCATAACCACGCGGGTGACCTGTATTTCGCCATCTTCGATGCGCTTGGCAATTTCGACTTCGCCTTCACGGGTCAGCAGAGCAACCTGGCCCATTTCACGCAAATACATGCGCACGGGGTCGCTGGTTCGCCCCAAGGTTCCGGCCTCCAGTTCAACATCATCGTCATCGCCATCTTCGTCAAGGTCGTCCGAATCATCCTTGATCGGGGCCTTGGCTTCTGATTCAACAATTTCGATATCCATGTCGCCAAACATCCCCATAATATCATCCAGTTGCTCAGATGAAATCATGTCAGAAGGCAGCATGTCGTTAACCTCATCGTAGGTGAGAAAACCTTTTTCTTTCCCCATTTCGATCAATTGCTGAACCTCTTCAGGATTACTCTTCTTAGCCATCTATCGTCCTTTTCTCTCGGCGACCACTTCATTGAAGCGTGACGCGCTACCAGTTTACCGCCTTCTGTGCTCTCGTAAAGCTCAGAACGAAAAAAAAAATGTCAACTCTGCTTCTTTAGCATGGCACGGCGACGCCGATCCGCCGCTTTCTTACGATACGGTTCCAACATCTGCTCACCCGCGTCCGCATATTCCGCCGGGTCATAGTCTAAAGGTTGCGGCAAGCGCGCATAAAGTTCGGTAAAACGTTGCAAGGTCGCCACCTCTTGCCCGGCGACAACATCTTGCAATTGATAAAGAATTTCACTCGCCATTTGCCCGAGGGCCGCATCGACAAAAAAGTTCTCGACCCCCTGATGCGCAACCTGTTGACGCACCTCTTCCTCAAAAATCAGCAGGCGAATCAGCTTGGCTTCCGCCGGAGTCAAAGAACTCGCCTGGCGTTTAGCGACGGGAAGAACGGGCGCACCCTGGGGGTCTTGGTTGTTCACCCGCGCCACTGCCGGGGCAGACACCCCGCGCGGCGCAGCTTGCGCCGACCGCGCAGATGAGCCTCCCGCCGCGGGAGCCTGCACCTGGCCTAACTGTTGGCGTAACATCTCCGGCTTGAGCCCGGTTTTTTGCGCCAGTTCCTGCACATACAAATCGGCCTCCAAGGGGTCGGCCACCAGTTTCAGCACCTCAAGAATCCGTCGGGTTGCCTGAGCCAAGGCCGCGCTGCCGGGAGCACATTCGGTCAGGCACTCGTCCATATAAACCTCAACCACCGGTCGGGCCGCTGCAAGCCTGGCAGCAAAGGCCTCAGGCCCCTGCGTGTGCAAAAAGGAATCCGGGTCTTCCCCGGCATCAAGCCCAACGACAGCGGCCTCAATGCCGACCGGCAACAAAAGCTCCATCGATTTAAAGGTCGCCTTGCGTCCGGCCTGATCACTGTCAAACAAGAGCAACACCCGGCGAGTATATCGTTTAATCAACTGGACATGTTCGCTGGTCAGGGCCGTTCCACAGGTGGCCACCGCGTGGGTAAAACCAGCGCGCGCCAGAGCCAGCTGGTCGAAATACCCTTCGACCAAAATTGCGGCTTCCGCCTGACGAATCGCCTGGCGCGCACCATAAAGACCAAACAGAACCGCGCCCTTGTGGTACAAATCCGACTGCGGCGAGTTTATATATTTGGGCTGACCGGCGTCGAGAATCCGGCCGCCAAAAGCCACTACCCGCCCACTGAGATCATGAATCGGGAAAATCAGCCGCCCGCGAAACAGGTCATAATCACCTTCGCCGCGGTCACGCGCGCGAATCAGCCCCAGTCGCCGGGCATCCTCCAGGTTCGCCCCCTGTTGGCGCAGGTGTTCCGCCAGGGCTGAACCTTGTCGGGGTGCGTACCCCAATTGGTATTCCGTGGCACTGGTGCGGCCATAACCACGCCGATTCAGATACTGGCGACAAGCTTCGGCTTCTGCCGCCTGCAACAATTGGGTATGGTAAAATTCACTCGCCAATGCGGCAATTTTTTGTAAGCGCTCCTTTTCTTCGCGCTGCTGCGCTTGTGCGGAAGACAGCTGCCGCGGTTCAAGGTCGATCCCCATCTCACCGGCAATGCGTGTTGCCGCTTCGACAAAGCTCAGGCCTTCCATGCGCATGAGAAATTCGAAAGCATCGCCCCCGAGGCCGCAGCCAAAACATTTAAAAATCTGCCGTCCGGCGCTGACACTGAACGAGGGCGTTTTTTCAGCGTGAAAAGGGCAGAGCCCAACATGGTTGCTGCCGGTGCGCTTCAAGCTGACATAGCGTGAAATCAGGCCGACGATATCGACGCCATCACGCATCAACTGAATTTTTTCTTCGGGGATCGACCCAATCATCCCTGCTGCCCCAATTCGGCAATGGTGATATTTTCCCCACCATCTTCACTCGCGGCCGCGTAAAAAGCCGTCACTGCACGCTCAGTGGCCAGCAGCTGACGCACCGCCTGGCGCAGGGCACCGCTACCACTGCCGTGAACGATTTCAACCTGGGGCAGACCGGCCAGCAGGGCCCCATCGATAAAGCGTTCCAGTTCACGCTGGGCCGGTTCAACCCGCTGACCAACCAGCACCAGCCGTCGCGCCTGATCCGGCGGTGCCGCCGGGCGCGTGACCAGGGGTTGCCGTCGGCTGACGCCAGCGGACAAGCCTGAACCTGAGGGTTCAAGTTGATTCAAGCCCAGACGCATACGCTTGCCTGCGACCTGCACCATTGCCTCTTGTCCCTGCATACTCAACACCCGCGCGCGCGCACCCAGGGCAACAACCTTGACCAGATCGCCGACTTTCGGCCTTGGCGCAGGCAGCGCCGAACTTTTTTTTGCCGACCGCAAAGGCGCAAGCTGCTCGCGCACTTCGGCAATCATGGTAGCCTGCGCAACCTGCCCTCTGGCATCGGCCTGGGTCTCCGGATGGCGCCGCAAGGCACGCAGTTGGCGACTGGTTTCCGCAATCAGATTTTCGGCCCGCTGCAGCGCCTTTTCATGGATCTGTTTTTTCTGCTGTTGCAAGCGCTGCAACTGCTCGCGGCGCATCTGCCACAGCTGACGGGCTGCATCCCTTTCCTGGCGGGCCTCAAGTTGCAAAGCCTCCAGTTCCTGCCGGCTGCGGTTCAGGGCCAGCAGCATTTCGTTGCTGTCGGTCGGTTGTGCGCCGAGCAGCTGCTGGGCCCGATCAAGCAGTTCCCGCGGCAGCCCCATGCGTCTGGCGGTCGCCATGGCACTGCTGGCCCCCGGGATTCCGTAACGCAGCCGATACAGAGGTTGCAGCGTATCACCATCGAGCTCAACCGCGACATTTTCGACCCCGGGGGTTTCGGCGGCCCAGCTTTTCAAGCGCCCCAGATGGGTGGTTAAAATGGTACGCGCACCGGACTGTTGCAAGCGTTCCAGAGCCGCGATCACCAAAGCCGCCCCTTCGGCCGGGTCGGTACCGGTACCGGCCTCGTCAAGCAACACCAAGGCACCAGCACCCGCCTGATCCAGGATGTGACGCAAGCGCCGCAGGTGGCCGGAAAAGGTCGACAAGTGTTCAGCAATACTCTGTAAATCACCAATGTCGACAAACACCTCATCAAACAGATGCAGTCGACTCTCCGCGGCGCAGGGAATCGGCAAGCCGGCCCGCACCATCAACAGCAGCAGACCAAAACTTTTCAGGGCCACCGATTTCCCCCCCGTATTGGGGCCACTGATAACCAGGGTGCCTTGCGCCGCGGTCAAACGCAGATCCGACGCAACCGCACGCGACGGCGCAAGCCGCTGGCTCGCATCAACCATCAATAAGGGATGCCGGGCCTGACGCAAATCAATGAGGGGTTCATCCACCAGCTGCGGCACCGTGCCTTCATATTCAGCGGCCAGTTGCGCCGCGGCAAAACGCAAATCAAGAAGCGCCAGCCGATTTTCGTTGCCTCGCAAGGGAACGCAATGCTCCCGCACCAGATCAGTTAATTGCAGCAGAATACGGCGCTCTTCGCGCTTTTCTTCCTGCAGCAGCTGGTGCAGGCGATTATTGCCCGCGACCACCAGTTCGGGTTCGAGATACAGGGTCTGGCCGCTGGCCGATTCGTCATGCACCAGCCCCTTGATCCGCCCGCGATAATCGGCTTTCAAAGGCACCACATAGCGCCCGTTTCGCACCCGGATCTGGGGCTCGCGAAAACAGCTTGCCAGCTCCGTGGCAGCCATCAACTGTTCGAGCTGTTGCTTGAGCCGTCGCCGCAGCTGGCGCAACTCATTGCGAATATCCCGCAGAGCCAAAGACGCCGAATCAAGTAATTCCCCACGGGGCCCAAGGGCCAAACGCAGGGGGCGCTGAACATCAACCAGTTCTTCAAGGGGCTGACACAACAACAACAAGCTGCTGGCAGCGTTCAGCCCCTTGCCCCAGTTGCAACAGGCCGTCGCCGTCAAAAGTGCCGCCTGCACATCATACAACTGCTCAACCGTCAATCGACTGCCTGCCGCCGCGCAGGCCGTCAGTATGACACCCAGGGGCTGATTACCCTCAAGAGGCGGAACCCCGGCGGACAACAAACCAAGAGCCTCGCCAGCCTGGCGCAAGGCCAGCTCCACCCCTGACCGGTCACCAAGGGGGCACAATTGGGAGGCCAATAACCGCCCCGGCTGAGACTGGGTGCGCGTAGCCAACAGCTGGCGAACCGCCCCAAACTCCAAAGATTCCAGCGTGCTGTCGGCAATCGGCATTGTCAGTCTGCCACCAGACCTTTCCCGCTACGGAAAACTGTGCGGCCCAGTTGAACAAAAGGCGGCGTCAGCTGGGATTTCTGATAATAGGCCCGGAAACCACGCGGCAACTCAGCCATATCAAGGGCAAACAGAATCAGTGCCAGCACCACCACCCCCTGCATCAGCCCAAAGACTGCACCCAGGGCGCGATTGACGCCGCCCAGCAGCACCAATGTGACAAAACGGTTCAGCACATAACCCAGCACAGCAAAAATCAGCAGCGTCAGCAAAAAAATCAGCGCAAAACTTAAAATCACACACAATTGCGACGGCCAACCAAAGACCTCAAGCATCCATTGCGACAGGGGCACATGCAGATAAAACGCCAGCAAAATTCCAAGAACCAAACCAAGCAGGGAGCAAACTTCACGCAAAAAACCGCGCAGCACCCCCTTGAGCAGAAAAACACCCAAAATCACCAGAATGAGAATATCGACCAGCCCCAAAATTGCCCTCTCCCTCAGCTGCCGAGCAGCTCTTTCACCAACTGATTTACCAGCTTTCCGTCGGCACACCCCCGAGTTTTCGCCATCACCGGCCCCATAACCTTCCCCATATCACGTGGGGAGTCGGCTCCGACACTGCTGATGATTTCGGTGATTAAAACGCGCAGAGCCGCCTCATCAAGTTGCGCCGGCAGATAGGCCTGTAAAACGGCCAATTCGGCTTCTTCCTTGGTGGCCAGTTCGTCACGCTGATTGTCATGGTACATCTGCGCCGCTTCGCGCCGCTGCTTAACCTGGGTGGTAATCACACCCAGAATTTCGTCATCGACCAGACTGCGACCCAGTTCAATTTCCTTGTTTTTAATCGCCCCACGCAATTGGCGGATAGTCATCAGTCGCAGGGATTCCTGCGCCCGCAGCGCATCTTTCATATCGCTGTTCAATGTCTCATGAAGACCCATAAACCCTCATTTTTTCGTAGGAAATGCGGAATGTAAAATTAAAAATCTGGCAACAATGAAATTTAAACGAATTTGGTAGTATATGTAGCAAAAAAAGATTTTACAAGTTTTTTTCGCTGGCAGAAATTTTTCTGATCGACACCGGCAAAGAAGCGCATGAACTTGACACAAAGATAAACCAGCCCCCACCGGTCTCAGGTTGCACTGACAACACCATGTTTGCTGGCGTATCAGGATTGCGCGAAGAGATTCAAGGCAACGAGGCCCAAGCGGTGAATGCAATCACGACCGTCCCTTCGCCTTTTGACAACCCACCCCAAGTCCCCTATAGTTGCGCTTGGTAGAGCAACCAACGACTCACAAACCGCAGCCATCCGAAAAAAGATGGCCTGCGGTTTTTTGTTTGTATACTTTTCTGACACAGTGGAGGGATAGGGTGAAGAACAAAGCAAAAAAGCGAGGGACGAAAAAATATGTGGGTTGTATTCGACACCGAAACCAGCGGTCTTTGGCCGCAGGGCAACGATCGGATTATCGAAATCGGCGCGGTGAAAGTAACGAAAACGACATCGTTGACGAATTCAGCAGTCTGATCGACGCCGATGTGACCATTTCGCCTTACGCGCAAGCCGTTCACGGCATCAGTGCACAGATGCTGTGCGGTCAGCCACAACCCGCGCTGGTTTTTCGCGCCTTTCAGCAATTTGTCGGCCACCTGCCCCTGATTGCGCACAACGCCCGCTCTGACCTTAACTTTCTGCACGCCGAATATGCGCGACGGGGATATCGGTTAACCAACAAAATAGAATGCGCCCTGCAATTGAGCAGAAAACAACATCCACAGACGATTACCAGGCTACTCCACACTCCACAGGAAGCAGATGAACCTGCTGTTGTGGGTGTCGCTTTCTGTGGGAGTGGCTTTCTAGCCACGATCAATCTCTCCAATCATCACCCCAATGGGGGCGAAAGTTTGAAGTTGTGGGGATAATTAATCGCGGCTGAAAGCCGCTCCCACATTCAAGTGGGCGCCAGCGGAAGATTGCTATTCATCAGGGAGTTCCCTACCCCGTGGGGTTGCAAAGGCTCTACTCAATACGCCCGATCAAGACTTCACGGGCTTTGCCGCTGCCATCGGAGGGGCCGACAATACCTTCAGTTTCCATTTTTTCGATCATACGCGCGGCACGATTGTAGCCGACCCGCAGACGGCGCTGCAACATCGAGATCGAAGCCTGGCGGGTTTCTGAAACAATGCGCACCGCCTGATCCCAGTGCTCATCGTAACCTTCATCCTCGTCACCCTCGCCACCCTTGTCGGCAGGCGGGGCGGTGAGAATCGACTTGTCGTAATCGGGTTTGCCCTGTTTGGCGAGAAATTCCACCACGCGTTGCACTTCAAGCTCTGAAACAAAGGCGCCATGCACCCGCTGCAAATAACCGACACCGGGCGGCAGAAAGAGCATATCGCCCATTCCCAGCAGGGTTTCCGCCCCCATGGAATCGAGGATGGTGCGCGAATCGGTGCGTGAAAACACCTTAAATGAGATCCGAGTCGGAAAGTTGGCTTTGATCAGACCGGTAATGACATCGACACTGGGGCGCTGGGTAGCGAGAATCAAATGAATACCGGCGGCCCGCGCCATCTGCGCCAAACGGGCGATGGATTCTTCGATATCGCGCCCGGCGACCATCATCAAATCGGCGAGTTCGTCAACGATAATGACAATATAGGGCAAATGACCGTGCTCAAGCTCAACCTCCGGCGTGACTACCGTTTCCAGCTCGGTTTCGGCCGTGAGGATATCCTCTTCACTCAAGACCAGAGGTTCTTCGTGTTGCAATTTGGCGGTTAAATCTTGGGCCTCCTTGGCTTCTTTGACCAGCTTACGATTATAACCCTCGACATTGCGCACCCCCTTGTCGGCCATCAACTGATAACGCCGTTCCATTTCGCGCACCGCCCAACTGAGGGCCAGGTTGGCTTTTTTGGGGTCGGTTACTACCGGCAACAACAGGTGCGGAATCCCTTCATAAATGGAGAGTTCCAACATTTTCGGATCGACCATAATCAGCCGCACATCTTCCGGGGCGGCGCGATAGAGCAGTGACAGCACGATAGTGTTAATTGAAACCGATTTGCCGCTGCCGGTGGAGCCGGCGACGAGCAAATGCGGCATGCGGGCAAGGTCGGAAACCACAATCTGGCCAAAGATATCCTTGCCCAGGGCCATGGGCAACTTGCCGCCATTGCGACGAAAATCTTCTGAATCGATGATGTCCTTCAGATAAACAATCTGACGGTCTTTATTGGGGATTTCGATGCCGACGACGCCGCGACCAGGAATTGGCGCGACGATGCGGATGGAAACCGCCTGCATCGCCATGGCCAGATCATCTTGCAGATTGGCAATTTTATTGACCTTGACGCCAGCAGCCGGACAAAATTCGTACATGGTGACCACCGGGCCGGGCTTGACTTCGACAACTTCGCCCTCGACCCCGAAATCGAGCAGCTTGCGCTCCAGCAACCGGGCGGCCATCGCCAGACTTTCACGATCGATGGGCAGCGCCGCTTCGCCTTCGTGATCCAGCAGAGAAGGTGGCGGCTGATGGTAGCTGCCATCGGGCTCAAGAAAAGAGAAGGCTTCCTGGATGTCGTCGAGCTTGTCTTTCTTTTTCGATCCTTTGGCCGCTTTGCGTGGGGGAGCCGGCAACGCACGGGATTCGCTTGCAGCAATCACCGGTGTCCGTATCTCTGCTTCATGGCGCAGCACTTTTTTGCTGCGGGCCAAACGCGCCGCGCGGTTCTTTTCAATTCGCCGCCCGAAGCGCTCTAAAAAACCATCAACAAACAGCACCAGACTGAAGCGGGTCGAAGCAATGAGAAATACGACAAAAAAGACCACCAGCACCACGGCGGCACCGCTGAGATTCAGATAGGTCGATAACAGCCGTACCAGCACCCGCCCCACCGCGCCGCCAGCTTCACCAATGTGGGCACCAAAGAGTTCCACCTGGCTCAGTTGCAGAGCCAACAGGCCCGACAGAGAAATTTGCAGCATAAAAAATGCGCCACAGCGCTGCCAGCGCAAGCGCAGTTCACGGAATTTGAGACACCGCAGGGCAACAAACAGAAAAAATGCGGGGAAGAGCCAGGCGGTCAAGCCATAAATCTGATAGAGAAGATCCGCCAGATGGGCACCGAAAACTCCACCGAAATTGCGAATTGTTGTCGGATGCAGGCTGTTATTGAAGGACGGATCGTTATTATGGAAAGTACCAAGGCACAGCAACAGCAAAACGCCGACGGCCAGCCAGACAAAGCCGAACATTTCCTTACGCAGCAAGCGTTCTTTCGGGATATCGGTAATCTGCTGATTCATTGAGAAGTTTCCCGTTATGCCCCTGGAACGAATAATGACGCGGCAATAACCAGGGTGCCAAGCACCAGACAATAGAGCGCGAAAACCCCCAGACGCCGCCGCTGCAACACCCCCAACAACAGCCGAATGGCCAAGATACCGCTGATAAAAGCCACCAGCGAACCCGCCAGATAAGCGGGAATCTCGGCAGCTGTCACCTGATTTAAGTCCTTCAGTTGCAACAGCGCCGCGCCACCAACCGCGGGCAAGGCCAGCAGGAAGGAGAAACGCGCCGCCGCTGCGGCATCAATCCCGCGCAGGAGCAGACAGCCGATAGTGGCGCCAGACCGTGAAATTCCGGGCAGCACCGCAAACCCCTGGGCCACACCAACCAGCAGGGCATCGCGTCGGGTCAGCGCGGCAAGGGGGCGACCAATTTTTTGCACGCGACCAGCAATTGTCAGAAGCACACCGGTCACAAGGAGCATGGCACCGACAACCAGCATATTGTCGAATAATTGTTCCACCGCATCTTTCATTGCCAACCCGATGATCGCCGTCGGCACCGAAGCCAGCACCAACATCAGCAGCAAACGCCGATCTACGCTATTTCCACCGGGCAAACAAGCGCGCAGCAGGGCTAAAAGATCACGGCGAAAGTAAAGGACAACGGCCGCCATGGTCGCGGCATGGAGCAGCACATCGAACAACAACCCCGGCTGGGAAAAGCCCGGCAAAAAATGCTGGGCAATCGCCAGGTGGCCCGAAGAGGAGACCGGCAAAAATTCCGTGAGACCCTGGATTAAACCCAGAAAAATAGCGTAAATAATTGACATCTAGACTTCCTTTTAATTTTAAGCCTGCGCCGCGAGACAATTGCGCCTGTTTGCAAACGGAGCCATCAATTCCTGAGCTTTAACACCACCATTAAAGTTCCAGCACCAGGGGCAGAATCAAGGGGCGTCGCCCCAGACTGCGATTAAACAAGCGCCGCAGCACTTTGCGCAGATTGACCCGCAGTTCTTCCCAGTCGGCAATCGCGCCCAGACTCTGTTCCGCCAGAAATTCACGCAACTGGTAACGTGCCTCTTCAAGCAACTGCTCTCCCGACTGCTCATCTTCAGGAATAAACCCACGGGTAAAAATTTCGGGGCCGAAGACAATCTCTCCGGTGGCCTGATGAACCGCCAGCATGGCAATCACCAGCCCATGATTGGCCAGATGCCTCCGATCCCGCAGCTCGATAATCCCGACATCCCCCACCCCCTTGCCATCGACAAAGACCCGCCCCTGCTCAAAATTTCCCGCGCGCTCAAGACCTTGGTCACTCACCTTCAGAATCTCACCATTGCTGAGCACCAGGCTGTTTTGCGGCGGCAACCCCAGCTCAAGGGCGAGCTGACGATGTTTAACCAGATGACGATACTCGCCATGAATCGGTACAAAATACCGCGGCTTGACCAGATTGTGAAGCAGTTTCAATTCTTCGCGACTGGCATGACCGGAAACATGAATTTCGCTGGTTTTTTCGTAGTAAACTTCGGCCCCACGACGATAAAGATTGTTGATCAAATCGGAAATGGCCTTTTCGTTGCCGGGGATAAATTTTGACGACAGAATGACCCGGTCGCCCTCTTCCACATGAATCTGTTTGTGATCGCCCAGGGCGATACGCATAAGGGAACTCAGGGGTTCGCCCTGGCTGCCGGTGGTCAGAATCAGCACCTGGTCGGGGGGCAGTTCGCGCATTTCTTTTAATTCGACAAATTGTTCATCCTCTATTTGCAGGTACCCCAGCTGGCGCGCAATGGCAATATTAGAAACCATACTGCGACCATTGACCAGCATCCGCCGTCCACTGGCTTTGGCCGCATCGGCCACCTGCTGAATACGGTGAATGTTGGAGGAAAAAGTAGCGATGATCACCCGGCGCGGGCAAATGGGCAGGATCTCGGCAAAGGCCTTGCCGACAGTGCTTTCCGACAGGGTATAACCTTCATTTTCGACATTGGTCGAATCGGCCAGCAGCAACAACACGCCCTGCTCGCCCAATTCGGCCAGGCGGGCCAGATCGGTTTTCTGCCCATCGACCGGCGTCTGATCGAGCTTGAAATCGCCGGTATGCACCAGCACCCCGGCGGCGGTTTTAATGGCGTAACCCACTCCATCCACGATCGAGTGGGCGACGCGAAAGGGTTCAACCTTAAAGGGCCCGAGGACAACCGGCTGTCGCGGCACCAGGGTTTCAAGCTCAACGTGAGAATCGAGGGCGTATTCCTTGAGCTTGTTAGACAAAAGCCCCAGGGTCAGGCAGGTTGCATAAATCCGCGGCTGACCAAGTTTGTGCCACAAATAGGGCACTGCGCCAATATGATCTTCGTGACCATGGGTCAACACCAACCCCACAATATCGTCCCGGCGTTTTTCGAGCCAGGCAACCTCGGGCAGCACCAGATCTATTCCCATCATATAGGCTTCAGGGAACATCAGACCGCAATCAATAAGCAGAAGCTTACCCTCACTTTCGATCGCCAACATATTCATGCCGATTTCGCCCAATCCACCCAGGGGAAAAAGGCGGACAAAGGGACGATTTTCAGGGATAGCTTGTGGCTCTGACATTATTTTTTACTCCTCACCAAGCACAAATTAACGACCCTTCCCTGCCGTGCGGCAGCAGCAAGAGGTTCATCGCGCCGATAATCTCCAGAATTGTCCACGGAAAGAAACACAGAGAAAAGATGGCCGAACACAACACACCCACAGGAACCTTTTTTTGAAGAGAACCTAGACTACTGAAATTTAAGCATTTTAGTCAATATATTTTCACCACATCATCGCTCGCATTCACCTATTTTGTGAATTATGTGGTTTACTCGGTCTGCGCAATCCGCTACATTTTACGCTTGTTAAATAGTCACTCTTCAGCATACAGAGCTGAAGAGATAGGTTAAATATTTAGTGTCTGCTCAACATAAAGGAGAAGATCATGTCGGTAAATAAAGTTATTCTGGTGGGCAACCTGGGCAAAGATCCTGAGCTGCGCTATACGCCAGCGGGGGCAGCAGTGGCAAACTTCAGTCTTGCCACCACCGAGCGCTATAAGGATCGTGATGGCAATCGCCAGGAAAAAACCGAATGGCACAATATTGTTGCCTGGCGTCAATTGGCGGAAATTTGCGGCAAGTACCTGCACAAAGGCAAGCAAATTTACCTGGAAGGGAAAATCCAGACGCGGTCTTATGACGATCGTGACGGCAACAAGCGCTATATGACGGAAATCGTCATGGATCAAATGCACATGCTCGGCAACAAAAATGATTCCGGTGACAGCCAGTACCGCCCCGAAGACCAGACTTTTCGCCCCCAGAGCAGCCCGGCGCAACAACCGAAACCGGCAGCAGCTTCAACCGCCACCAATGACCCGGCACAGTTTTCTGATCCGGTTTACAATGATGACGATGAAATTCCATTTTAGCCATTTTGCCGTGAAAGCCCATAACTGATTATGCTGACAGATCGCATCAAGGCACTGAAACAGGTTTTGCATGATCCAGACCCGCAGGTTCGTGAAGCGGCCGCAGACAGCCTGGATCGCCTTGAGGGCTTGCGGTCTCTGCCTGAGCTGATTGAATTGCTCGCCGGAAATGATCGGCGCGCACGCATCGCAGCAGCTTATGCCCTGGCCAAAATTCGGTCGAACCAGGTTTACCTGCCCCTGTTACAAGCCCTCAAGGCCGAAGACCCCGATCTGCGTGCTGCGGCAGCCAGCGTTCTGGGAGACAAGCACCACCCCAAAACCCTGGGCGCCCTGGTCAAGGCACTTAACGACCCGGAACCCGGGGTTATCGCCGCCATTGCCACCGCCTTGGGCCAATTTCAAGATTTGCGGCTGCCCAAGGTTTTAGGCAGCTTGATCGGTGACAATGAACAAGTCAGCCTGGCGGCGATCAACGCTCTGGGGGAAATGGGTCTGGAAGCAGGCGAAGGCTTCCTGCTGTTTGCCCTACAGGATCAACGCGCCGCGCTGCGTCGCCAAGCGGCGCGCGCTCTTGCTTTGTTGCAGACAGGAGAATAACCGGCACAACGCATTTTCAACGCACCAGGTAAACCGAACAACGCGCCTTCATCGCAACCTGCATGGAAATCGAACCTTGCAAAACGCGGCGCAGGCGGCCTTTGCCTGAAGAACCAATGACAATCAGCTCACAATTTTCACGTTCGGCAAATTGCAACAACTGCTCTTCAACTTCGCCATATAAAATTTCCCGCTGGACATTCACCCCCAGATCCCGCGCCACCTTGTCAACAACGTAAAAAATCCGTTCCTCACGCTGAGCCCAGCTTTCGAGCTGCTGGCGGTGCTCGGGGTAAAGATCCCTCAGGGCCGGATCTTCTTTGGCGGCACGCACAATAACGGCAAAAACCTTGCTGCGAAAATATCCATCGCTGGTCGAGGCTGCCAACCGCACCGCTTCTTCAGCGGCCTTGTCCGAGGGTGGCGAGCCATCAATCGCCACGAGGATTTTTTTACTGAGATTCAGCATAGCTCTCCCCTTAAAGCGGATTCGTGACAATACATTAATCATACCCTGCCAGACTGTCAACCTGAGGACACAAAAAACACAGGCCCGCATTGACAAAAATAGAACGGCATTCTACAGTATTCCCACTGACGCCAAATCGCACGATTCTTCTTGCTTTTGCGGCGTATACAACTTGACAGTCACTATGACCGGGTTTAGAATCACGCGAATTTTGTAAAATTTTAAAACAATCAAAATGATCCAGGAGAATGGGGCTAATCATGGTCAAAAAAGACAAGTCTGAATATATTATACAAGCTGTTTCTCACGCGCTTGATCTGCTTGAACAGTTTCATGATGATATTGATGAACTTGGGGTTACAGAATTAAGCAAACGCCTGAAGCTGCATAAAAATAATGTTTTCCGACTGCTGGCAACTCTTGAGTCACGCGGCTACATCGAACAGAATCGGGCAACCGAAAATTACCGCCTGGGGCTCAAAGCTTTGGAATTGGGGCAGACTTTCATTAAACAAATGGGGCTCTTGCGGCAGTCGCGGCCGATTCTGGAACGCATTGTTGAAGAATGCAATGAAACGGCCTATGTTGCCATTTTTAAGGAAAATCACATTGTTTACCTCGACGTTGTTGAAACCAGCCTGACGGTTCGGGTTGTTTCGCGCGTGGGTTCGCGGTTACCCGCTTACTGTACCGCCTCAGGCAAGGCGCATCTGGCTTTTATGTCTGAAGAAGAGCTCGACGCCACCCTCGAAACCCAGGATCTGGTACAGCACACTCCCACCACCCTGGCCACGGTTGCAATGATCAAAGCAGAGCTGGAACTCATTCGACAGCAAGGTTACGCCGTCGACAACGAAGAGCTTGACCCCGGGGTGCGCTGCATTGCTGCTCCGATTCGTGACTACACCCGGCGCATCGTCGGCGCGGTGAGCATTTCCGGCCCAAGCATGCGGTTGGACGATGCCCGCCTGGAAAATACCTTGATCCCCCTCATTTTACGTGCGGGCGAAGAACTTTCAACGCGCCTCGGCTACCCGGCCTAACCAGGGAATACAAATAACACAGAAATTAAAGGGTTTCGGCAACGGAACCCTTTATTATTTTGATGGCAGTTGACCCTATGCTCAACATAAACCAACTGATCAGCCAGGCCAAAAGCGAAGGGGTTCACCACCAAAGTGCCCTACCCTTCCTGCTTGAACCCGCACAGTTTAACGGTCGCTCGGCGTTACTGGTTCACGGATTCTCCGCCAGCCCCGAAGAAATGCGTATCCTGGCAGGTCATCTGTGCTCCTTGGGCTGGCGGGTTTTAGGTGTTCGCCTCAAAGGACATGGCACCAGCCCGCAAGATTTGCGTCACTGCCGCTGGCAAGATTGGCTGCAATCCCTGGAAGACGGCTACGAAGTTTTGGCTGACGGAAGCGCACCTATTGACCTGGTCGGCCAGAGTACCGGGGCCCTTTTGAGCCTGCTACTCTGTCGCAAACGCAACATCCACCGCCTGGTGCTGCTATCGCCCTTTATAAAGTTAGCCCACCGGCTGGCTGAACACACGGGCTGGCTCAAATATTTCCAGCCCTGGCAGCGACGACAACTCACCCCTGAACAGGCACAGCACTACTACGCCGACCGTCCACTGGCAGGCATAGCCCAGATTCTGCGCTTGCGCGATCAACTGTTACCGCAACTGGCCTTGATTGAAAACTCGACCCTGGTCATAGCCGCTGAGGGCGATCAGACCACCGCCCGCGGCAGCGCCGCGCAGCTGTTTTCTCGTCTGGGCAGCCGGGAAAAATATTTCCACCTCCTCGGCCCCGAAGTTCCTCACGTACTGACTACGGACGAGAACCCTCAACTGGAAACAACCTGCCAACTGATTGGCGATTTCCTCCAGGGCCTCCACAAACTCTGAAGCTGAAAGTGTGAAAAACGGTTAAATCTCGCTTTCGATGAACGGCTGCTGACGGGTTCGCCTGATGGATTATTCCAGAGAATTGCAGTTCAGACGCGTCCAAAGCTGGTTGACGGCGGCTTCGAGATCGGCGAGGCTTCCAGAGTTGTCGATAAGATAATCGGCGCGCGCTGCTTTTTGCTCTTGCGGCATCTGGCTGCCAATCCGGCGCAGGGCGTCATCACGGCCAAAACCATCACGCGCCATCAAACGCTGCAACTGAATCACGGGATCAATGGTGACAACCAGAACCTGATCGACCCGTTTTTCGGCCGCCGCTTCAAAGAGCAGGGGCGCTTCATAAACGATCAGCTTGATGTTAGCGGCACGCAACGCCGCCAGGCGCTCGTCGGCCAGGCGGGCAATGGCCGGATGGGTCAAGCGGTTGAGAGCCGCAAGGGCTTGAGGATCGGCAAAGACGCGCTCAGCCAGCGCCCCACGATCGAGGGCCTGTTGCGCGTCAAGAATTTGGTCTCCAAATTGCTGCACCAGTTGCAGCAACACCGCAGAGCCGGGGGCAACCACCTCACGTGCCAAGGCATCGGCGCTCAAAACCTCGGCTCCCCGAACGGCCAACAGACGAGCAACCAAACTTTTACCGCTGGCAATATTTCCGGTCAAACCAAGAACCATTGCTTAACCTCTCAGCCTGAGTTGAGTCCACCCACCCCCCCCCACAAATATCATCAGGATCTCCTGTAACATAGCCCAGGCCCAGGGGCAAATAAGATCTGCTGCAGCAGTTTACATTGCGCCCCTCTCAAGGTATCTTTAAACTTGGTTTTTCAGTTCTGATCAGCGAGCACCAAACACCCTGCCCGGGGGGAAATCAAGCCAGACAGGAAAGCCCGGCCCCAAGTGCCTGTCGATTCGACTACGGAGACCTGCTTTGTCAGATAACCTGTTGATTTTACATATAGAACAGGCCCTCACCGGTCTGAGCAGGTTGACTAAGGCGCAGCGGTTTTATCCCCAGGGGCATCCCAGCCTGCTTCTTGTTGTGCAAGAAACCATGCAAGCCTTCATGCCCCTGTTGAGCAGCACAAATCCTCCCGTTATTCATGTCAAACAGCATGGGTTCTTTTTGTCAAACAGCATGGGTTCTTTTTTGAGCAGCAAAAAATCGGCGAAAAAAGTGCGACATTGCCCGAGCTGGCGTTGATGATGGCGGAACGACGCATTAACCAGCTGCTCTTTTTGACCGACCTTCCCCAACACGAACTCTTGGTTTTCATTGAGGGGCTGAATACCCCTGCCGATGAAATCTACCAAGGCGGGGGGCTGCCACAATACCTGAGTGAACAGCAGGTTGGCTCCATCTGGCTGAACGAAAACAACCTCGATAGTGCCATCAAAAAACGTCAGCAAATGTCTGCGGCCACCAAGAATGAAAACGCAAAGATGTCCTCGCAGAGCCTGCTGGAAAAGCTTAACCGTGAACCGGAAAAAACCGCACTGACCAAGCAATTGCAGGAAATTATCGTCGCATTGGAAACCGATCTGAGCGACGAAAAGTATCAAGCCCTGCTGAAAAAGCTGCTCACGCTGGCCCCGACCTATTTTGAGCAGAGTAAAGTTCCGGGTATGCTCCGTATTCTCCCCCTGCTGCTGGCGCAGAGCGAGCAGAAACAACGCCCCCAGGCACAGCGACTTATGGCAGACAAGACCTTGGATCAGCTGCTGACGGAGGCGAACAAGGACGCCATGCTTAGCCAGTTTAAACAAACCCTGCTGACACCAGCGCAATTTTCCCGGCTGCAAAATTTTGTCGTCACCCTCCAGTTGCGCATCGCGCCGACCATGCTTAACCAGCTCAGTCGCGAAGAAGATGGCAGGGTGCGCAAACGTCTGACTTTTCTCCTCGGCAAAATGGGTGAGCCCCTGGTGGCGCTGCTGCGCGACCTTACCGAAAATTCACAGTGGTACGTGGTGCGCAATAGCGTCATTCTCCTTGGCGAATTACGTCTGAACACGGGAATTGAAATTTTAGAAAAGCAGTGTCGTCATCCGGATCAGCGCGTTCGCCGCGCGGTCATACGCTCCCTGGCCATGATTGGTGGCCAGAAAACCCTGGCGCCACTGATACGCATGACTCAGGACACGGAGCCGGTTCTGTGCCGCCTGGCGGTTAAGGCCCTGGGAGCAACACGCAGTGCGGCCGCGGTCGCTCCGCTACTGACCATCGCCCGGCAGTTCGATCCCCTGGGCCGCCAAGTTGACCTGCGCAAGGATGCCGTGGCCGCCCTGGGAACCCTGGGAGAAACAACGGCCCTCAAACCATTGATAAAATTGGGCAAACGCATTAACCTACTGGGATTGCGGCGTCTGGAAGAACTGCGCGCCGAAATTATTCTGACCCTCGGTAAACTGGGGGACGCATCGATTATTGACGATCTCAAGCGCTGGGAGAAATCGTCCCACGGCAGTGTGCAGCGTGCGGCGGAGCAAAGCTTGATTCTGGTGGCCAAAAAGCATGACCAATATTCAGCAAATTAGACAAATTCCTTCCAACCTGGCGGCAGTACTTCAGGCCCTGCGTCTCTATCCGGGAGATCACCCACTGGTGCAACGCCTGCTCGACAAGCTCAGGGACAGCATGCAGCCGCTCTTGCAAGCGCGTGAAAAGCTGCAACTGGGATTTGCCGACGGCGGCCTGATGATCGAAGATCTGCCCTGCATCGATGTCAACCCGGCAATCAACGAATTGGGCCAAAGGATCAAACAGTGCCAACTGAAGGGGCTGCTTTTTCTGCCCGGGGTGCAGACCCGTCAACTCCTCGAATTGGCGACCTGGCTCAGTCAGGGGCAACAGGATATCGCGCAAAAACTTAGAGATCGCGGCATCGAAGAAATTGAGGTCATTCCCGAACAAGACGGCCCACGCGCAGTCTACCAACAGGCCTTGACCACGGTTGAAACCATCTTTGAAGATGTGCGCCTGGGCCGTCGCCCCCCCACCCATCTGGCCCTGAACTCGGTTCAGAAGATGGTGAAATCGACCTTCAGTAACCCCTATGCCCTGCTCGCTATGACCCTGCTGAAGGATTACGATAATTATACCTTTACCCACTCGGTCAACGTCTCGGTCATTGCCCTGACTATTGGTCGAGCCAGCAACCTGCCAGAAGACCAGCTGATGCTCCTCGGTACTGGCGGCATGCTCCACGATCTGGGCAAAATGGCGATCGATCGTGCCATTATCACCAAACCGGGGCAACTCAGCGATGCGGAATGGCTGAAAATGATGGAGCACCCCCTGCACGGGGTTGAAATTCTGTCACACATGCATGAAATTTCGCCGGAAGTTTTGAATATTATTCGACACCACCATCTGCGCTATGATCGCACCGGCTATCCGACTAATAGCCGTGGGCATAAGCTGTCTCCCCTGGTTGACATTGTCGCCGTGGCCGACACCTTCGATGCTATGACGACAGTGCGTTGCTATCAGCGCCCGCATACCCCGAAAAAAGCCCTGGACAAGCTCAAAGGTATGGCGGGGAATCACCTGCACCCCGATTACGTCGCTAACTTCATTGCTTTTCTTGGCCCCTACCCGGTGGGGAGCCTAGTGCGCCTGAAAGACAGCAGCATCGGGTTGGTGATTGACCAGAACCACCGAGGTGAGGGTTCACTGAAACTGAAACAGCTCTTTGATGCCGAGGGGTTCAAAATTCATCCCCCCCCTGAGCTTCACCTGAGCAACCTGGAACAGGTTGCCAGTGAAGTCGATCCGCAACTCAAGGGCATCGCCATCGAAGATTACCTCTAG
>Ga0210023_1000614_pt1 | contig 27336 bp, 26 predicted proteins | sample CryGeymeta201524_FD_183987 | JGI IMG/M metagenome (GOLD analysis project Ga0210023, IMG submission 183987) | Groundwater microbial communities from Crystal Geyser aquifers in Utah, USA - Crystal Geyser metaG 2015-24 (SPAdes) (version 2) | ecosystem: Environmental > Aquatic > Deep subsurface >... | reverse complement strand
GTGAGGGCGCAAGCCAGACAGTCGAATCAGCTCCTGCGCCAGATGAACAATTGTCACCGGTTGGCCCATATCAAACAGGAATATTTCACCACCACGTCCCATACTGCCTGCTTGCAACACCAACTGAGCCGCTTCGGGAATTGTCATAAAAAACCGCGTTACCTCGGGGTGGGTCACCGTCACTGGCCCGCCAGCCTTGATCTGCTGCTGAAAAGTCAGCACCACACTGCCATTACTGCCAAGGACATTGCCGAAACGAGTCGTAACAAAACGAGTTTTGCTTGTCGCCGCCAACGACTGCACGTACAGTTCCGCCACACGCTTAGTCGCTCCCATAACGTTGGTTGGACGCACCGCCTTGTCGGTGGAAATCAGCACAAAAGTTTCAACCCCGATCGTTTCGGCGGCATCTGCCACCAAGCGCGTCCCCTGAACATTGTTATTAATCGCCTCCGCTGGATTTGCTTCCATCATCGGCACATGTTTATAAGCAGCGGCATGAAAAACCACCTGGGGCATCTGGGTATCAAAGATCCCCTGAACCCGCGAGCGATTACGCACGTCCCCAATCACCGGCACAAGATGAACATCAGGGACAAGCCGGGCCAGCTCCTGTTCGATATGGAAAAGAGGTGTCTCGGCATTTTCAAACAGAATCAGTTTGTCCGGCTTGAAACGTGCCAGTTGACGGCAAATTTCACTGCCGATGCTGCCACCAGCCCCGGTCACCAGCACCCGCTTGCCTTGCAGATAGTTACGGATCTGGGCCTGGTCAAGGGAAATAGTGTCGCGGCCGAGGAGATCATTCAAATCGACTTCTCGAATCTGGTGCAAAGCAATGCGGCCGTTGAAAAGGCCTTCAACGTCGGGCAGAATTTTAAAGGTGACCGCCGCCAGATGACATTGTTCCACAATGGCACGGATTTTCTTACCCGTCGCCCCAGGAATGGCAATGATAATTTCTTCGACTTCATAATGGCGGATCAGGTGCGGCAGATCCGCCGTTGTTCCAAGCACCGCAATCCCTTGCAGAATGGCATTTCTTTTGCGGGCATCATCATCGACAAAACCCACGGGAAGCATTTTATAGCGTGCGTTGGCCCGCACTTCGCGCGCAATCATGCGCCCAGCCTCACCGGTACCAACAATCAAAACTCGACGACGGGTGGTTTCCGTGCCCACAAACATGGGGAAATAATTTTCGCGAAAAGCACGGGTCGCAAAACGAATGCCGCCGGCAAACAGGAAGCAGAGCAGAGCATCGGCAACAATCACCGAACGCGGCACATGGTCAAAATGGTAAGCTAGCATGATATAGAAGGTAAAAAACAAAGACGCCAGCAGGTTGCCCTTGATCAATTGCATCAGATCCGCCATCGAAGCATAACGCCACCAGCCACGGAACAAACCAACCAGCCAGAATGAGGTTAATTTTATCACCAGCAAGGCCGGCAGCAGCGAAAAAATTCGCGGCCTGAATTCAAGCGGCAGACTTAAATCAAAGCGCAAGGCGAAGGCGGCAACGAAAGCCGCAACAATCAACGCAACATTCAGCAGCACTACAACCCAGATACGTTGACGATTCAGAAAACTTCGGAGAGAAGACATCATGCGATCTCGCAATGGTCGACCAGAATTAATCCTGAAAAAGGGATGAAATTCTGACAAAATTAAAGAATCAAAGCAAAAAACCTACCAACTTCATTAAAACCGAAAAGCCGCCCCAAACCTAGCACGGGATCCTGACACGCATCCTAACGAATAGCCAGCGCAGCAAAATCGTGACACAAACTGAGGCGCTGGCGCTATAATAAAGGCTATGCGTGCAGCTCTTGATAAACGTCTAGAGTTGCAGTCGTCATTTTTGTCAGTGAAAAACATTCAAGATAACGCTGCCGGCCCTGGGCACCAAAGTGACAGCGCAAATCCCCTCGCGTCACCAGGGTTCGCAAACGCTCCCCCCACAAGTCGGCATCTTCATCCGGTATCAAAAAGCCCGTTTGACCATCGATGATTGTTTCACCAATACCACCCACATGGCTGGCGACCACTGGCAACCCGGCACGCATGGCTTCAAGAATCGTCAAAGGCAGCCCTTCCCAGTGAGTACAGAGGACGGCAAGTTGTGCCTGGGCCAGAAGTTGTGCGACATCCTGGCGAAAGCCCAAAAAATTGACCCGCGCGGACAACCCCAAAGCTTCGACCTGTGCGCGGACAACCGGCGCCAGCGGGCCATCTCCAACCAGATCCAAAGTCCAGTCCAGATCCGTTTGCCGCGCCAGACAATCAAGCAGGAGCGCATGGTTTTTTTGGCGATCCAGACGCGCCACCATGATTAGACGCACTGGATTATGCGCTGGTTCAGCAAAAAAAGCAGCGGAAACATCCGCAACTCCGTTGTGAATCGTCTGCAAGCGAGACAGGTCACAGATTCTCGCCTCAAGCGCCAGTCCCCGGTCATAGTCTGAAACACAAATGATTTTGCCACTCAGGGGGGCGACCAGCCTTTCCAACCCGCGAAACAGACGTGCCGCAGCGGGCGTAATCCCCTCAGTAAACGACCAGCCATGAGCGGTAAAAACCACCGGAGCTCCCAAAAATCTGGCAGCCAAACGCCCAAGCAGCCCGGCCTTCGATGAATGGCAGGCGATCAAATCGGGGCGGAAACGACGCAATTCACGCAGCAATTCGAGCAACGCCACGGTATCACACAAGGGATTCAAGGGTCGTCGCAAAAAGCGCAAATTCGCAACCGGAAGATCCCGTGCCCGCAATGCCTCACCAAAGGGGCCTGCGCCACCGACAAAAACCTGCACCTGATGCTCCAGTTTCAGCAGTTCACAAGACAGGTCAAGGACATGATTCTGCGCGCCGCCAATGGTGTCAGAACGGGTGATTATCTGTGCAATTTTCATTTCAACAAGAGGCTGGCTAAAAATTAAAGCGATCCGGCAGCTTGGTAACCGCGGGCTTCGCTTCTGGGGAAGCCTGATGTTTCTGTTGAAGTTTAACCAGTTCCGTAATTTTTGCAATCGAGAGCAGGTGTGCGTAAACAAGCGGGAATACTCCCTTAGTGCGGAGCTTCAAAAAATCTTCGTCCTTCAGGGCATTCAATTTTGTCTCATCAATCCGCAGTAAGCCCTGCAATTTGATTTTTTTATCACCATCTTCAAGATTAATCTCCAGCGGGGCAAACAAATCAAGCTCCTGTAGCAGTGAGCAGAACATCTCCCCCATGGGCACCAACTTCTGATATTCAGAAGTAAAATTAAACGCCTTTTCCAGTGCTGGTGATTTTCCCCCATCATCTTCGAACAAGGGCACTCCGCCAGAATCAGCGACAAGGCCACTTTCTTCATCAACGCAGAGAGCAAATTCCTGTTTCTCTGCATCTATTTTTGCCATGGCAAAAGGGTAACGGCGGAAAAAAGCCGGAATGTAATTTGACAGCCATTGGTTATCTTTGGTGAGAAAAAGGTTTGTATCCGGCTTCAACCCTAGCAGGGCAAAAGGAGCCAATGCATCGGCATCGGGCTGTGCCTTAACGAATACGATAGGAAAACTCTGTGCCGCCTGGGGGAATTCAGACACCACCAGCGGAGCCAGATTATATTTGGCCGTAAACGCCCAGGAATTAAGGGGTTTTATCTGCCTTTTGCCGTGACGTTCGAAGCTTATGGGGTGAATTTGTGCCATTTCTTTCTCCTTACTTTTTGCGAGATAAATTCAGCCTGACTGCCCTCGCAGCCAGACCACCAGTTGTTCATTCGCCAGGTGATGTCGACAAAGATCACGCCATGACTTTTGGGCGCGCAAAATCTGGGCGGCGTCAAATGACGGTACATTGGAATCCAGTGAATCAACAGAACAGGTTGAAAAGAATTCATCATCCTGCTCAAGAATAAAGCTGAAAACACTGCGCACCGTCAGAATTCTTGCCAATCGGCGCAGTGAAAAATCGGGCTCACACAAATAATGGGCAAAATATTCAAGGCTTTCCTCTACCGTTAAGGCAAAATCACCACTGTCTTGACTTGTCATCAAAATAAAACGCATCACCAAAAGATGGCAAACCAGCGGCGGTAGTTCACTCAACCATCGCAAAGTAGCATGTTCGGGAGATTTTTCCTGCTCAGTGGAAACCATGTCCATCAAATTTGACCTGTGCAACCAAGGAGCCAGTAATCAAAGAGGGAAGTAAAGAAGAGTGTTAGCGCGCACCCAAGGGTAACTAAAATTTCCCCCACCTTGCCAGCATTTCAGGCAGAAACCAACAGATCAAGAAATGCTGCATTATATTGGTCAATCACGAAGCTGGCAAGGCATATAGGAGATTTAAATTGTTTCTCAATAGCAAACGAACGACTCAACAATCTACCCGAACTTGAATCAAGGTTTTATATCAGTTGTTGATGAACTCTCCCCCTGCGAGAAAAACACCACAACAGGCTGAAATGCTTTATTTTTTTATGAAAGCTCAGTGAGGAGGTTGCGACTCGGAAATTGCCGGCGATGGGAGCAACAATGGGTGAGGTTCAGATGGCTGCCCGAGCATAGGATCTGATAAAAAAAACCAAAAACTTCAAAACAAATTTATGCTGCAATTAAAGCCTCAAAAAAGGAACTGGCAGGGGAAACTTCTCCCCTGCCAGTGACGATAGCGGGCAAAAAAAACAGTTATTTTGTTTTTTTCTCGCCTATGGTGATCTGATCGGAAATTTTGGCGAATGTTTTTTCGCCGACACCTTTAACCTTTGTCAGCTCGGTAATCGCCTTGAAGGGCCCATTGGCCTCACGATAGGCAATGATACCAGCCGCAGTTTTTTCGCCAATCCCCTTAAGGGTGACAAGTGCGGCGACTTCGGCAGTATTGATATTGATTTTGGCTGCTTCGGCACAGGCCAGCTGCGCCGCAAACATGAAGGTCAGCAACAAACAAAAACACACGAGTTTCCGAGATAAAACTTGCATAAAATGCCTCCTTTGGAATTCGTTCCGCTATGGGGTTTACGGTTTTTCACGCACCGCTATCGTCCATTCCCCTCCTCCGATGTCCACCGGAAGAGCGTGAAAAAGCTAGCACAGCTTAAAATCGCTGTGAAGATATATTTTTTGATAAACCACAAATACCCGATGAGCACTTATCTTCCGCTGCTGGCATCTCCTCAGTCGGCAGCCTGAAAGTTGAGTAAAAGCGAGGCTTTTCGCCCCGCTGAGATTAAGAGGGGAAGAGCGAGGCCTGAAGTCACGGGGTCGCCAATGGAAGATTGCTTTTTCATCAGCTAAAAATATGCTGAAATTTTGGTAAAAAACCGGCAAAATTTTACCAAACTGCTATAGTTAGTTCCGTCACCTTTGCCCACAGAACACTATGGAGGACAATTATGCTGCCAACCTATCAAGGAATTCTCGTTGCGACTGACCTCAGCCCCCACGCCTCGCTGGTTTTTCGTCACGCGGTCATGCTGGCGCGTTTCCACAAGGCACCCATTTATCTGGTGCATGTGGTGCAGAAACTTGACAACTCGGCCCGTACTTATGTCGCAACTGTGCTCGGCGAAGAAAGCCTTAATCGGCTTGAAGAAGATCATCAAAAAGAAGCCCTGCAAACCATTCGCCAGAAGATTGTCGACCTGGCCCAGGCAGAGTTAGCCGGATTTCCCGAAGATCAGGCAAGGTTCAGCGAAGTCGAGGTACGCATCGGCAATCCCGTCGAACAGATTCTAGCCGCCGTCAAACAACATCAGGCGGATGTGATTGTTATGGGAACCCACAGCAAGGGCAGGATTGAGCACAGCTTTCTGGGCAGCGTCGCCGAAAAGATTATTGCCCGAGCCGTTTGCCCGACCTTTGTCGTGCCCTTACCCAAAGACTGATGGCTCAGGCAGAACCACAGATGGACACAGATGAACATGGATAAAATCTGTAGAAATCTGCGTTCATTTATAGTTCAAAATATTCGTATCTATTCAGATTTTTTTCTGTTCGGGTTCCTTTACAATCAAAATGCTTCTCGCGCCAGCCGCAAAGAAGGACTAAAAACGGGGAGAAAGCAAAATATTGGTCTCAATTCAAGCCATAAGACCTTGGGGTTTTCTCTGTGGCTCTGCACGAGACGAGCATTTCAACTGTTTAGCAAAAGTGTCTGGTCTGGCTGAGCTGTTACGCTTTTGTTATAAAAATCTGTGTTTATCTGTGGTTACGCCTTGTTTTGTGGAGCACCAATAACGGATTGTTCAAACCAGGAGATTTTCATGCCCGACCCGACGAATTTGCCCGCCTGGCAGGCTTTGCAGACGCATTTTGACCAGTTAAACCGGCAGACGACGCGCAGCCTTTTTGCCGCGGATCCGCATCGCTTTGCGAAATTCAGCTGTCAGCTTCAGGATCTGCTGTGCGATTTTTCCAAACAGCTGCTGACCGAACAAACCCTCGATCTGCTCGCTAGTCTGGCCGACCAGGCGGGCCTTAGGGCGAAAATTGAAGCTCTTTTCACGGGTGAAAAAGTCAATATCACCGAGCAGCGCGCCGCCCTGCATACCGCTCTGCGCAGCCCGGCGGAGACTCTGGTGCGAGTCGATGGGCGGGATGTCATGCCCGACATTCAAGGCGTTTTGCAGCAGATGGATGCATTTTGCAACCGGGTGCGCAGCGGGCAATGGCGGGGATACACTGGCCGCCCCATAACCGATGTCATCAATATTGGCATTGGCGGTTCGGATCTCGGCCCCCTGATGGTGGTTGAAGCCCTGAAGCCCTATGCCGGCGACGGACTGCGCAGCCATTTCGTGTCCAACGTCGATGCCAGCCATTTGGTTGAAGTGCTGAAAAAAATCACTCCAGAAACCTGCCTCTTTTTGATTGCCTCAAAAACCTTCACTACCCAGGAAACCCTGACCAATGCCCATTCGGCACGGCGCTGGTTTCTGGAACAGGTCAAAGACGAGCAGCAGATTGCCCACCATTTTGTCGCGATTTCGACCAACCGCGCCAAGGTCGTTGAATTTGGCATTGATCCGGCCAATATGTTTGCATTTTGGGATTGGGTCGGCGGGCGTTATTCCCTGTGGAGCGCCATTGGCCTGTCCATTGCCCTGGCCGTTGGCATGGAGAATTTCCGCGCCCTGCTCGCCGGGGCTCACCAGATGGATGAACATTTTCGCCACCGCCCCTGGCGGCAGAATATTCCGGCCCTCATGGGGCTGATTGGCATCTGGAACGCCAATTTCCGGGGGGCCGAATCTCAAGCCATATTGCCTTATGATCAGTACCTGCATCGTTTTCCGGCCTATCTGCAACAAGCCGACATGGAAAGTAACGGCAAACGTGTGCGCAACGACGGCAGCGCCCTTACCACCAGCAGCGGGCCCATTATCTGGGGCGAGCCGGGCACCAACGGCCAGCACGCTTTTTACCAGCTGATTCATCAGGGCACACGCCTGATTCCCTGCGATTTTCTGGCGGCAGTCACCAGTCACAATCCCCTGGGAGCACATCACCACATTTTACTTTCCAATATGCTGGCCCAAAGCGAAGCCTTGATGACGGGGAAAACCGCCGCAGAAGCCGCCCAGGAGATGCAGACCGCCGGTCTGAGCCCCGCCGAGGTTCAACGCCTGCTGCCCCACCGCGTTTTCCCCGGCAACCGCCCGAGCACCACCCTGCTCTATCGCCAACTCGACCCCCAAACCCTGGGGATGCTGATTGCCCTCTACGAGCATAAAATTTTCGTGCAGGCGGCGATCTGGGATATCAATCCCTTCGATCAATGGGGCGTTGAACTGGGGAAACAACTGGCGCAGAAGATTCTGCCCGAACTGGAGCCCGGCACTCCCATTGGTGACCATGACTGTTCAACCCGAGGCCTGATCGAGCGGATTCGGCAACTGCAGAGTTAAACCTTCAGTTTGATTCCCGAACTTGTCAGTTCGATGCGCTGCTCCTTGTAGAGCGTCCCCGCTGCGCGTTTGAACTGTTTTTTGCTCAAACCCAGCAGCCGCCGAATCTCTTCGGGCGAGCTCTTGTCGTGCAGGGGCAGATAACCGCTGCTCTCAAGAGCTTGCAGCAGCTTCTGCCGCCCCAGATCAATTCCGGCGCGGCCCCCCGGATTGAGACTGAGATCAACCTTGCCATCCTCACGCAGGCGGGCGACATAACCAGTTAGCTGCTGCCCCGGCTGGGCGTGGGCTAATTCGCCAGCGTAAACCAGGCCTTCGTGGCGGCCATTGATAATCATTTTGATTCCCAGTTCGGTCGAGCGCCACACCATCAACGCAACCGGCTGGCCAACCTTTAACCCGCGGGGCGCTTCGAGAAAGTCATCAATCCGGCAGGAACCACACAACTGGCCCTCAGCGTCGAGTTCCACCCGCACCAGCGATCGTTCGCCTGCTCGGGGGCGAAAGGGAATTTCATCGTAGGCAACGGGCAGTTCATAACCGCGCCCCAGATCAAAAAGGATTCCCTGGGGCAGAATTTTTTTAACCCGCAGGGCCGCAAATTCACCAACCTGTGCCAAGGGAAGGCGCAGACTGGCGCGCAAGTCTTTTCCCGGCCGGCCCAGGATAAAGACGTTCAGGCTGGCATGCGGGACTACGAGTTCATTGAGCTCGCTGGCCGGCAAAAATGCCGGGCCAAGGGAGGTCTCAAACCAGGCACCACGCTGGTCAATGTGGGTAACAATCAGTTGGTTGAGCTTGCCGGAAAACACTTCATTTTGCATGACGGAATCCTTTATTTGACAGCTTCATGCCCGCGAAAGCAGCAGCGAAGCTGGACCTAGTACCCTGTAACGCATAGGATTTCGTAAGATTGCGCAGGGATTTTTCGTGTCAGTAAGGCATGATGATCGCTGCCTAGCCATAGCTAAACAGCGATTATCATAACGCAGCTGACGCGGAAAATAACCAGCAAGATGCGAAAGATTATGTGTTATAGGGTACTAGGCTGTTTTTTTCGCGCCTGGCGGTTATACTCCGTTTCGGCAATTTACGTAAAGACCGCGGATCGTCGGGTCTTGAATGATGGTCGGGCATCAACATTAAGGAGTTTAACTTATGAGCACAGACAAAACCCCTTCTTGCACCAATTGCAGCAGTGTGTGGCAAAAACAGGGCAAAACCAACTGCTGGAGCGCCCCGCAAACGGGACCAGCTCAACCTGATTACTGCCCGGCGGCCCTGAACGCCGAACAGGTGGAAGAAACTTTTACCCGTTACACCGAACCCAGTGAAGATGCGCGTCTGGCGCGAGTGGCTGCCCAGGTCGAAGGCCTGTGCTATCAACCGGTGCCGGGCAGTGACGCCATCAATGCGCGCTGGACGCGCGTGGAAGACACCATTGCCCTGGCCCAGCTGATGGGTTATCGCAAAATCGGTATCGCCACCTGCATTGGCCTGTTGGAAGAAAGTGCCCGTCTTGCGGAAATTCTTAGGGCCCAGCAACTGGAACCCATTTCCGTGTGTTGCAAAGCCGGCAGCCTCGACAAGTTAAAACTGGGGTTACAAGAAGAAGAAAAAGTCCGCCCCGGCACCTTTGAACCGGCCTGCAATCCCATTGCTCAGGCCGAAGTTTTAAACGCACAGCAAACCGATATGAACCTGATTGTCGGCCTCTGCGTCGGCCATGATATGCTTTTTGCCAAACATTCCCAGGCTCCGGTTTCGACCCTGGTGGCGAAAGACCGCGTCACCGGCCATAACCCGGTCGCCGTGCTCTATGGTCAAAATTTTTATTACAAACGCCTGCAAAAACAGCCGGTTCTCAGGGTTGAAAAGCCCATAGCGGCAGACACATAAGAGCCAGCGACTTACGGGGATTCAGCGTTAAATTTCATCGTGGGTTTCCACGGTTTTTTTGTGGAATATTCTTGACACAGATGATCGGCTATCCCTATAGTCCGGCCCATCAACCTATGGAGACCTAACCGATGAAACTATCGACCAAAAGCCGTTATGGTGTGCGCGCCATGTTTGACATGGCCTATCATGCCGGAACTCTGCCGGTTCAGATTAAAGATATTTCGCGCCGCCAGGAAATTTCGCCCCGTTACCTGGAACAAATTTTTCAAGACTTAAAAAAAGCCGGGTTGCTCAAAAGCCGCCGGGGGCCACAGGGGGGCTACAGCCTGGCACGACCGGCCGAAGAGATCAGCGTCAAAGATATTATTTTGGCCGCCGAAGGCGAACTGCAGCTGGTCAATTGTGTCAAGGGGCTGCGCAAACCAGGGGTTGAAGAGGGGGAACCGGATTCTGAATGTGAGTTCAATAACCGCTGCGTTACCCAGCATGTCTGGGCCACCGCCAGCAAAATTCTCGGTGATTATTTTCAAAATCTTTCGTTAAAAACCCTCTGCGATCAAGCTCAGGATCTGGGGATGAAGAAAGAGCTGGATCACCGTTTCATGTACTTTATCTAAAGAGTGGCTCCCATGTCGTTACACCCGAAACTAGCCCTGCTGCACGACCAGCTTTCACACATGGAGCGGGTGGTGGTCGCGTTTTCCGGCGGGGTTGATTCCACTTTTCTGCTCAAGGTCGCTTGCGATCTTTTAGGTGCGCAAAACGTTTTGGCCCTGACGGCAACCTCCCCCACCTACCCCAGTTACGAGTTAGAACAGGCCCGCGAGCTGGCTGATGAAATCGGGGTTGAACATCTGCTGATCGAAAGCAACGAACTGGAAATTCCCGGCTTTGCCGATAATCCACCGCGGCGCTGCTACCACTGCAAGCACGAACTCTTCAGCCGCTGCCTGCAAGAGGCGCAAAAACGTGGTTTCACCAGCGTCCTGGATGGATCGAACCTCGACGACCTGGGCGACTATCGCCCCGGTCGTGACGCGGTCAGCGAATTACATATTCATTCGCCCTTGCTCGAAGCAGGCCTGACCAAGGCGGAAATCCGCTCATTGAGCCGCCAGCTCGGCCTGCGCACCTGGGACAAACAAGCCTTTGCCTGCCTGTCGTCACGCTTCCCCTACGGAACCCGTATAACCAGTGAGCGTCTGCGTCAGGTGGATCAATGCGAGACGTTTTTGCGCCAAGCCGGATTTCGCCAGTACCGGGTGCGCTATCACGAAGCGATTGCCCGCATTGAAGTGGCTCCCGAAGAAATTGACCGCCTGCTTGACCCCGCGTTACGCGCACGCCTGGTCGCCAAATTCCGGGCGAGTGGCTTTACTTTTGTCACCCTCGACTTGCAGGGCTATCGAACCGGCAGTATGAACGCGACCCTGCCCGAGAACTAAAAAACACAAACCCAAACCGGTATTTCCATACCGCCGCGGAGATGTCATGCCGAAAAACAGTACCCTTTTTGCTGTCTGCTTCGCCGCTGGTGCCCTCGGTGGACTGGCGAGCAGTCTGTTTCTCTGGATGCTCGGGAACTGGGGAATCACCGCCATGCTCAACGTCAAACTGGCCCCCGAACTGAGTGCGGCCTGGCTCTATCCGCGTCTGGTCTGGGGGGGGCTTTGGGGCCTGGTCTACTTTTTCAGTGTCGGGGTGCCGCGCGCTAGACGCCAATGGGTGCGCAAAGGGTTGTACGCCAGCCTGCTGCCCAGTGCATACATGCTATTTATGGTTTTCCCCTACGATCTGGGCAAGGGGCTCGCCGGGATGAGCCTGGGAACCTTAACCCCACTGGTGGTGGTGGCAACCAATCTGGTATGGGGCTTTTTCTGCGGGGTCTTCACCCGCCTCTTCTGGGGTCGCTAGCATTCGGAATGAAACGCTTGCTTTGTTTCCTTTTCTTCTTATTTCTCTGTTCGCCAGGTATAAGCGCGGCCCAAAGCCTTGAGGGCCAGGTCAGCTGGATCTACGATGGCGATACCCTTGAGGTTGCGGGAATTGGCAAGGTGCGCCTGCTGGGCATTGACTGTCCCGAACGCGAAGACTCCCCGCGTGACGACTACTACTTAAAACGCTACCCCATCGACCGGCAACGCCTGCGCAAAATATCGGCTGCGGCCTTAGATTATCTGATTAAAGTCGCAAAAAAACAGCAGGTTAGACTTGAGCTCGATCGCACGCCAACGGATACCTATGGCCGCACCCTGGCCTACGTTTATCTCAAAAACGGTCAAATGCTCAATCGCCTACTTCTCGATCAGGGGCTGGCGACGGTTTTCCGGCGTTTTGATTTTCGCGAAAAGCCCGATTTCATCCAGCGGGAAAAGACCGCCCGCCAGCAGCAACGCGGCATCTGGCAGAACATTGGGCATTAGTGTGGCTTTTTTGCCCAGGCACGAACAAAAATTTTGAGGATTTAACGTGGAATCGTTACAACAATTTGAGCAGCTGTTAAGTCAGAGTTTCGCCGGCATCAGCCTGGGGCGTATTTTACTCGCCGGGATGGTGCTGTTTATTGCCCTGCTGCTGCGCCATCTGGTTAGTGAAATTCTGGCGCGGAGCCTGTTCAATACCACCCGTCGCGCAGTTGGTGGGCTGGATCAAGTCGTTCTCGAACAGCTGAAACGCCCATCAGGATTTTTGGTTATGGTGGGTGGCCTGTGGCTGGCGAAAACACTCTTGCACTTGCCAATCGAGCCCGTCAACCTGGCCCATGGCGCCAACGAAATCGTGCGCATTTTGCTGATCTTCAACGCCGGCTGGTTCCTGTACAACCTGATTGCTCTGCTTGACGCCTGGCTGGGGCACTGGGCCCAAAAGACCGAATCAACCCTCGATGATCACCTGCTGCCCTTTGTGCGCAAGGGCCTGCGCACCTTTGTCGTCATCATGATGCTACTCATGGCCGCCCAAACCCTGGGATACCCCATCTCCGGCATGCTTGCGTCCCTGGGAATCGGTGGCCTGGCCGTAGCCCTGGCAGCCAAGGACAGTTTGTCAAACATCTTTGGGTCTCTGATGATTATTCTGGATCGCCCTTTTCAGATCGGCGACTGGATTAAAGCGGGCGACATGGAAGGCACGGTCGAAGATATCGGTTTTCGTTCGACGCGCATTCGCACCTTTGCCAAAACCCTGATCACCGTCCCCAACAGTGTGCTCACCAACCTGGCCATCGACAATTTCAGTCTCATGCCTAAACGCCGCATTAAAATGACTCTGGGTATTACTTACGCCAGCCCCCCGGGACAGGTGCGTGAAGCGGTTGAAAAAATCCGCACATTGCTGCGCGAGCATCCGGCCATTGATCAAGAATTTTTTCTGGTCAATTTTACCGACTTTGGGGCATCGAGCCTCGACATTATGGTCTATTGTTTCACCCGGACTACCGTCTGGAGCGAATATCTGGATGCGCGTCAAGATGTCTGTCTGAAAATCATGGATCTGCTCGAAGACTTGGGACTGGAAATCGCTTTCCCCAGCCGGACTCTTTATCTTCACGACATGGCCCCGGCCGAGGCGGACAGTTAACGGCAGATTTTTTGCACAGATACCAGTTTCTGAGCCGGAAACAACCACCGCAAACGCAAAGACCGCGATTGCGCGTTCTGGACAGGTCATCTCGCAGGCTTTCGCAGTCGACAGACCGCAGGGAGGCACCACCCCATGGAAACCCTGGCCCTTTCTGAAGGGATTCGCCACGCATTCAACCACTGTGGAACGAACGACGAACAGCTCTTCCTTACGATTGAATCCCTGGCCGACAAACAGGGGGATCGCGCCTATCACGAAGCCCTCAACTATCTCTTCGCGCGAAATTTCAGTCTCGATCAGGCCAGCCGTTACTGGCGCGAAGCCACCGCAAACTTGCGCCGCAATTCAGGACAGCTGTGTTCTTTCCGCGCTGCGCTGCTGGATTACCTGCGCAATAAAACCAATGAACTGCGCGATCCACGCATTATTGAAGCAAGTACCCTCGCAGAAATCCAACGTTCGGCGGTCTCTGACGGCCTGACCCGACTCTATAATCAGAGTTACTTCAAACAACAACTTCGCCAGGCCGTCGCGCTCGCCAATCGGCAGTCAGGTCAGTCTTTTAGCGTCATTTTATTTGATCTGGATCATTTCAAACAATTCAACGACCGCTGCGGACATTTACAGGGCGATAACGCCCTGCGCCTGCTGAGCGAAATTCTCCAAAATCATACCGATGACCTGGATTTACCCGCACGTTACGGTGGCGAAGAGTTCGCGGTTTTATTGCCCGACACAAATCTGGAAGAGGCGATTCAACGCGCGGAAGCTATTCGGCGGGCGGTGGAGCAGCAGGCTTTTGCCGGGCAGGAAAAACTCGATACCACCAACCTCACCATCAGTGGCGGCGTCGCCTGCTACCCGCAGGATGGCACAACCGCCAATGCCCTGATTGAAGCAGCCGACCACATGCTTTACGCAGCCAAGGTCGCACGCAATATGGTGCAGCCGCGCCTCGATAACACCCGCTGTGCCAGCCGTCACCACTATCGCAACATTGTTGAGCTGCGCCTCGCCGGCCAACCCCGTTTCGCCTCGGCTCTGTCGGCCGATATCAGCCACCGAGGCCTCTCCCTCAAGAGTGACCGCAGCCCCGAGATCGGTTCAGTGGTTGAGCTACGCTTCCGCTATCCCTTCTGGCCACGCAATCTTGAAACCTTCGGCTACGTGCGCCATATCAGTGGCACCCCAGCTGCGGGTTCATTCAAAATCGGCATCGAATTCGACCAGCCCCAAAACAGCTTCTGCGCCATGTTATTGCCCGACACCAACAGTGAACCGGCCTGAAAAGGCACAAGATCCCTTTAACAACCCCCTGAATTCTGCTGCATAATCCCCCCTCTCGTCTAAAAGCCAACCTCGACATTCAGGATCGTTTGAGCGTGGTTAATCTTCAGGGCCAGCGTTTCACCCCGGTGCATGTTCATCAGCGGATAGAGCAGATCAAAGCGCTCGCGCACCGGCTGCTCATTGACCTGCAACAAAATATCGTCTTTGACGATGCCGGTTTTTTCGGCGGCGGATCCGGGCATAACCATGGTAACGCGCAAGCCCTGCGGCGTCTCTTCCAGGCCGACGCCAAGTTTGACGCCGGAAGATTCTTCTTCGTAGCGAGTCAGCTTCAAGTAATCGTAAGGACGCATGGGAAAGGCGGGAACCGCGACATCCATGGTTTGAACCTCGCGCCCTTCGGGTATTTCTATTTCGCGGGAACCAACCAGCAGGTAAGAGACCGGCAGGCGCCGATGCAGGCGCCGGGGGATACCGAAGCCGTAACGCACGTGATTGCCCCCGGCAGCGACGACAAGCTGACGTTCTTGCCCTGCCGGGCTGCGCAGGTAAGCGGCGAGATTTTCGGCCATGGTCTCATCCCACAAGGTTTGTACGCGTAGAAAACCTTCCGTGCGCGCCTTGCCCATCTGGTGGCCAGTGTAGATGCCGGCCGTCATGGCGCGTTGATAGGGATCGGAAAAGTCGAATTCCGGCAATAACGCCTGGTCTTCAGGGGATAATTCGTCGAGGGGAGTGCGCCCGACTTTGCGCACCAGACTTTTAGGGGCATTGAGGGCCAGAATCGGAATAGTGTTCTGGCGACAGAAATCCAGCAGCGGACGGTAAAGAGCAAAATTCATCTGCCAGTTATCGAACCAACCCACCTGGCGCAGAAAATCGACTTCCGTCAGTTCTCCGGCGCTCCATTGATCGAGAACCGGTTGTTGCTCGGGGGTGAACATCTCCATCCCCAAAGTGACCTGCTGGGGGTTACGACGCCATAAACCCTCCAGAACCTCCAGCTGCAACGCATGGGCGGCGGGATTATCGTGGGTTTCACCGACGAAGACCACGCGCGTGTTGCCCATGGCTGCGAGCATCTGCTCAAGGCTGAGGCGATGTCCGCTGGCGAGGTGGAACAGATCACCCACCTGGGGATTTTCGAGGGGATAGGGTAACTCCGGATCGCCCATGAGCTTCGAACCGGTCGGGGCGCAGGCGCTCAAACTAAAAACACCGAGCAGCAGGAACAGGGTGGGTCGAAAAAAGTGTTTCATGGTTCTTCCTTATCGGTAGAATTTGATGATGTTGCCAATTAGAACATAAGTAAGGTTCTCGGCTCAAGGCGCAAGGGGAAAGGGCTTTGCTGCGGGCTGGTCAAATTTTGTGATTGACACCGGGCTTGAAATCGCTAGACTTCGGCCCTGTTTTCTACTTGGTTTTTCAGCGGTTTGCGGGTAAATTCCCCTGAAGGTGACAAGCGGATCTTCGACAGCTACCCCCTGGGAGAAAAATATGAGCAAGGTTCTGATTATTGGCGCAGGTGGCGTTGGTCGGGTGGTGGTGCACAAATGTGCCCAGGCCAACGAAATTTTTACCGAAATCATTCTCGCCTCACGCACACAGTCGAAATGCGACGCGATTGCCGCCGAAATAAAAAGCTGTACAGTGCGCACGGCCAGGGTCGATGCCGACAATGTCGCGGAATTGACCGCGCTTTTGCGCCAGGAAAAGCCGCAACTGGTGATCAATGTCGCCCTGCCTTATCAGGATCTGACCATCATGGATGCCTGTCTGGCCGCCGGGGTTGATTATCTCGATACCGCCAACTATGAACCGCTGGAAACGGCGAAATTTGAATACAGCTGGCAGTGGGCCTACCATGAGCGCTTTCGTGAACAGGGCCTGATGGCTTTGCTCGGCAGTGGCTTTGATCCGGGCGTAACCAATGTTTATACGGCGCTGGCGGCCAAAAAATATCTGGATGTGGTTGAAGAAATCGACATTATTGATGCCAATGCCGGCAGCCACGGTCACCCCTTTGCGACCAACTTCAATCCTGAAATCAATATTCGCGAAGTGACAGCGACCTGCCGTCACTGGGAAAATGGCCAGTGGGTGGAAACTGCGCCTTTGTCGACCAGGCGCAGCTTCGATTTTCCGGCAGGTATCGGGCCGATGAATATTTATCGCCTCTATCATGAAGAGATGGAGTCCATCGTCAAACATATCCCGACGATTAAAAAGGCCCAGTTCTGGATGACCTTTTCGGATAATTATCTCAAGCACCTTGAGGTACTGCAAAATGTCGGTATGACGCGGATCGACGAGATTGAGTATCAGGGCCGAAAAATCGTGCCCTTGCAGTTTCTCAAAGCGGTGCTGCCCGATCCCGGCAGCCTTGGCCCCTTGACCACAGGTAAAACCTGTATTGGCGTGCTGGCGCGAGGTTTAAAAAATGGGCAGCCGAAGCAGGTGTATATCTACAATATCTGCGATCATGAGGCCTGTTACGCCGAAACCAATTCTCAGGCGATCAGCTTTACCACCGGCGTGCCGGCGGTGGTCGGGGGCATAATGATGCTCAGCGGAAAATGGCGTGGGGCCGGGGTTTTTAATATGGAAGAGTTTGATCCCGAGCTTTTTCTTGAAGTTCTCGACCCCATGGGTTTGCCGACGCAGGTGGTCGAAGGTCAATGGCCGACGCTTTGATCCTTTAGTCCCTAACCCTTCAGCATCCAGAGCCTGAGGCCGCCATGGAACGGGTATCTGTCGCCCGGATGGCGACAGCTAAGCGCCAGGGATGGCTTCATGCGGCCCGTGGAATGGGGGTCTCGGGCTCTGCCTCAACGGAGCTGAAGAGATACATTGGTCTTAGCATTTGTGTGACAGGATGACAGCGCATTGACCACTATCGACATTGAAACCATTGCCAGACTCGCGCCCTCCCCCGCCTATGTTGTCGATCTGGGGCGCTTGCGGCATAACCTGGCGATTCTGGATCAGGTGCAGCAGCGCAGCGGTGCGAAAATTTTACTGGCTCTCAAAGCCTATGCCCTCTGGCCGACCTTTCCCCTGATTCGCCAAACCTTGCAGGGCGTTTGTGCCAGCAGCCCCTGGGAAGCGCGTTTGGGGCGTGAAGAATTTGGTGGCGAAGTCCACAGTTTTTCGGCGGCCTTTAAAGCGGCGGATATCCCTGAGCTCTTGAGCCTTTCCAATCATCTGGTCTTTAACTCTTTTTCTCAGCTTGAACGCTTCCGGCCCCAGTGGGAAAAAGCGCGCGGGCGAGTATCGGTGGGTCTGCGTGTGAACCCGCAGCACTCTGAAGGGGCGGTGCCCCTTTACGATCCCTGCGCGCCGCACTCACGGCTCGGCATTCCGCGGGCGGCGTTTGAAGGCCAGTCGCTTGAGGGCGTCGAGGGCTTGCATTTTCATACCCTGTGTGAACAGCTGTTTGAACCTTTGGCGCGTACGGCCGCTGCTTTTGAAGAACAATTTGGCGAGTTTCTGCCGCAGATGCGCTGGCTGAATCTGGGCGGTGGGCACCATATTACCAGCCAGGGTTATAATCTGGATGGGCTGGTCGAACTCCTTCGCTATTTCAAGCAGAAATACGCGCTGGACGTTTATCTGGAGCCGGGCGAGGCCGTCGCCATCGGCACCGGCGTGCTGGTTGCCGAAGTGCTCGACCTGGTGCATAACCAGATAGATATTGCCATTCTCGACGTGTCGGCCACCTGCCACATGCCCGACGTGCTGGAAATGCCCTATCGCCCGCAGATTACCGGCGGTGCCGCTGCTGGCGAAAAGGCCTGCACCTATCGTCTGGCCGGGGCCTCCTGTCTGGCCGGGGATGTGATCGGTGACTGGTCGTTTGACCAACCCCTGCAGCCTGGCGACCGCCTGGTCTTCGAAGACATGGCTCACTACACCATGGTCAAAACCACCACCTTTAATGGTATTCAACACCCGCATCTCTGTACTTATGAGCCGCAAACCGCAGACCTGAAAGTGGTGCGCAGCTTTTCCTTTGCCGATTTCAGAAGCCGCCTCGGTTAAAACGCCGAGGGGCTCAACCCATGCAGAACCGGATACCTTGAAGATCCGCGCCATAGAAAGGTTTTTTTGCCGATGAAACGCTGGAGCGTAAGTGATTCTGAACGCATTTACAATATGCCCAACTGGGGCAGCGATCTCTTTTCCATCAACAAAAAAGGTCACGTTTGTGTTCATCCGACCCCGACCTCGAAGTATGCGATCGATCTGCGTGCCCTGGTCGATGATCTGGTCAAGCGCAAAATTAAACCGCCGATCCTGATTCGTTTCATGGATATCCTGCAAGGGCGAATTGCCGCAATCAACCGCGCTTTCAATAATGCCATCGCAGAAAATGACTACCCGGCCGGTTATCAGACCTTTTACCCCATCAAGGTGAATCAGCAGCGTCAGGTGGTTGAGGCCATCGCCAATTTCGGCAAGAAGCACACTATCGGTCTGGAAGTCGGCTCCAAGCCGGAACTGGTGGCGGCTATTTCCTTTGCTGCCGGCAACAAGCTACCGATTCTGTGCAACGGCTACAAAGACAACGAATTTATTGAAATGGTGCTCTACGCCACCCGCGTCGGTTTCGATATTACGATTGTAGTCGAAAAGCTTTTCGAGCTGGAGAAGATCATTGCCCTCTCCCAGAGTACCGGAATTGTTCCCAAACTGGGTATTCGCGTTAAGCTTTCTTCCAAGGGCACGGGCAAGTGGGCGACTTCGGGGGGCGAGGATGCCAAGTTCGGGTTGAAAATTTCCGAACTGCTTGCCGCCGTTGAAATTTTACGCACCAACGCACTGCTGCAAACCGTCAAACTGCTGCATTTTCATATCGGCAGTCAGATTACTAAAATTGATAAAATTAAAAATGCCCTGATCGAAGGCAGTCGCATTTACGCCGAAATGCGCAAAATGGGGGTTGATCTGGAATATATGGATATCGGCGGTGGCTTGGGGGTCGATTATGACGGTTCAAAATCGAGTTATTTCTCCAGTGTGAATTACACGGTTGAAGAATACGCCAACGATGTCATTTATCAGGTCAAGAATATTTGCGAAGAAGCCGGAGTACCCTGCCCGAATATTATTTCGGAATCGGGACGCGCGACGGTTGCCCACTATTCCGTACTGATTACCAATATTCTCAATACCGACACCCAGAGCACTCAGCCCGATTTTGAAAAAATTCTTAACGAAACCGAAAAGCTCTCCCCAACAGTGCGCAAGCTGGTCGATATTTACCAGAGTCTTGATCGCCATTCCTTACGCGAAGATTTTCACGACACCCTGCAACTGATTCAGGAGGCGACCAGTCTGTTTAATCTGGGCTACCTGAACCTTAACGATCGGGCCCTGGCCGAATGGTTGTGCAATAAAATATTTTTCAAGATCAACGGCATTGTTGAACGGCTTAAGCCGGTTCCGGACGAACTGCAAAGTTTTCAGCTGTCTTTGCGTCAAACCTATTTTGCCAATTTTTCCCTGTTTCAGTCGGTTCCCGATTCTTGGGCGATTGACCAGCTTTTTCCCATAGTGCCCTTGCAGCGACTGAACCAGAAGCCCGACGTCATGGCCTCAATTGCCGATATTACCTGCGATTCCGATGGCGAAATCACCAGTTTTGTTGGTGAAAACGGGCGCAGCAAATTTCTGCCGATTCACCAGATTGACCGTGATGAAGATTACTACATTGGTTTCTTTCTGATTGGGGCCTATCAGGAAATTCTCGGGGATATGCACAACCTTTTCGGCGATACCAATGCCGTGCACGTTTCTTTCAACCGCAAAACCAACTACAAGATCGATACGGTCATCAACGGTGACGCCACCTGGGAAAGCTTAAAATATGTGCAGTACAAAGGGCCCGAGATCCTCAAGCAGGTGCGTGATGCCCTGGAAAAAAACGTCGCTTTACGCAAGGTTTCGTTTGAGGAAACCAGCCACTTTCTCGAAATGCTCGATCGCGCGCTGGTGTCTTATACCTATTTGGGGGAGTAGGTTGATCGTGAATCGTGAATCGTGAGGCGTGAGGAGGAAAAGTTTCACTCCTCACGCCGGATCTCACACGGCGCCGGGTTAATTCTTGGCGGTGTGGCGTTCGTTCATCACTTTGTAGGCGCACAAGGAACCACACATGGTGCAGGCGCCGTGTTCCTCGTCAACCCCTGATTCCGCGCGCAAGCGCCGGGCTTTTTCGGGGTCAATCGCCAAATCAAACTGCGCTTTCCAATCAAGATTCTTGCGGGCCCGAGCCATGGCGTGGTCTTTTTCAATCGCCCCGGGCAGGCCTTTGACGATATCGGCGGCGTGGGCGGCAATGCGGACGGCCATGACGCCTTCGTGCACATCTTCCACCGTGGGCAGACGCAGATGCTCACTGGGGGTAACATAGCAGAGAAAATCGGCCCCGGCCGCACCGGCAACCGTGCCACCTATGGCCGAGGTAATGTGGTCGTAGCCCGGCGCGATGTCGGTGACCAGCGGCCCCAGTACGTAGAAGGGTGCGCCGTGGCACAGCCGCTTCTGGAGTTTGATGTTGGCTTCAATCTGATCGAGAGGCACATGGCCCGGCCCTTCAATCATGACCTGGATGCCTTTCTCCTGGGCGCGCTGGGTCAATTCGCCGAGGAGAATCAGCTCTTGAATCTGGGCACGGTCGGTGGCATCGGCCAGGCAGCCGGGACGAAAGCCATCGCCCAGGGACAGCACGGCATCATAGGGGCGCACCAGTTCGAGCAGGCGGTCAAAGTGTTCAAACAGGGGATTTTCGGCGTTGTTGTGCAACATCCACTCCACCGTAAAAGACCCCCCGCGCGACACAACTTCCATGACGCGCCCCTCTTTTTCCATGCGCGCCAAGGTTTCGCGGGTGACACCGCAATGAACGGTAATGAAATCGACCCCGTCATCCAGATGTTTTTTGACCCCGGCGAAGATATCTTCGACGCTCATATCGACGATGGGTTTGCCCTGGTTGAGCACCGCGTCACAGGCGGCCTGGTACAGGGGCACGCTGCCGATGCACAGCTGGGTTTCGGCAATCACCGCCGCGCGAATTTCATCAATCGGTCCGCCGGTGGAAAGATCCATCAGGGCATCGGCCCCGGCGGCCTGAGCGACCTTGGCCTTTTCCAGCTCTTTGTCGATGCTGGTGTCGTCTTGACTGGTGCCGATATTGGCGTTGGTTTTGGTGCGTAAACCTTGCCCGACGGCCAGGGGTTTGCCGCCTCGATGCTGGGTGTTAAGACAAATAACGGCCACGCCCGCGGCAATTTTTTGCCGCAGCAGCTCCGCGTCAATTCCTTCAATCTGCGCCGCCTGACGCACCTGATCACTGATCTGCCCGTTGCGGGCCATTTCAAGTTGGGTCATGAGTTCCTCGAAAAAAACAGCAGCGCCACCCCATTCGTGGTTCGCTGCCGTGTGCAGAAGGTTAAGGGTCTGAATCTTTGCTTGAAAAGCAAACCTTAGTTATGGGGTTGATGAAAATACTGAAAAGCCCCGGCGACATGATTGACCGGGCCCTGGCCCGTACCGCACTCAAAGGGCGCTGCCAGGGCCAGATCGAGAAATTTTTTGGCCTCTTGCACGGCGGCGAGCAAGGGCAGTCCCTGCGCCAAAAAGGTGGCGATGGCCGCCGACAGAGTGCAACCGGTACCGTGGGTGTTGCGGGTGGCAATGCGCGGCGAACGCAACTCGTGCCACTCATCGCCGAGCAAGAGCAGGTCGAGAGCATCGCCCTGGGGAAGATGACCGCCCTTCATTAACACATGACGTGCGCCGAGCTGCTGCAATATGCGACCAGCTTCAAGCATTTCCTCCGGGTTGGAAATTTTCATGCCGCTGATTTTTTCGGCTTCGGGCAAATTGGGGGTCAGCAGATAGGCCTGGGGCAGCAACTGGGAAATAAGGCTGTCAATCCCTTCATCGGCCAGCAACGCGGTTCCATCTTTGGCGACCATAACCGGGTCAACCACGGTCAGTAGAGCATGCCGCCGCAGAATGCGTGCAACCCGCCCGATGGTGCCACCCCAATTGAGCATGCCGGTTTTAACCGTGTCCGCGCCAATGTCATCGAGCACTGCATCCAGTTGTTCGGCAACAAAATCAGAATCGATGGGCAAAACACCTTTGACCCCCAAGGTGTTTTGAGCGGTCAGGGCGCTGATGACACTGCTGGCATAGCTGCCGAGGAGGCTGATAGTTTTAATGTCGGCCTGAATCCCGGCGCCACCGCCGCTATCCGAACCGGCGATCGTCAGTACCCGCCCCCGTGGTCGGTTGAGCTTGCGATTGAACAACAGGGAGATTTCACGGGCGGCGACAGCTGGCTGGGGATCGGCCATAACGGCTTTAATCACCGCAACCGCATCGGCTCCGGCCTCAAGAACTTGTTCGGCACCGGCGACATCTATGCCGCCAATGGCCACCAGGGGAATGCGTACCGCCCGCCGCACCCGTTGCAGCACATCCAGCCCGACAAGCTCGGGGGCGTCTTTACTGTTGGTCGGGAAGATGCTGCCCAGGGCAATATAGTCAGCGCCATGATTCTCGGCTTTCAGGGCCTGGTCAACATTGTGGGTTGAAACGCCGATGACTTTATCGCGTCCCAGCAGTTGACGGGCCTGAGAGACACTCATATCACCCTGACCCAAATGAACGCCATCGGCGTCAACGTCATGGGCCAGTTCGACAAAATCATTGACAATAAAGGGAACCTGGGCCTTGCGGCAGAGTTCACGCAGTTCGTGAGCCATTGCCAGCCGTTCTGCCGCTTCGATGTTTTTAGCCCGATATTGTAAAACCCCGACGCCACCGCGCAGCGCCGCGGCAACCCGTGCCGGCAAGCGGCCATCCTCGTTATGATCGGTAATCAGATAGAGTCCGGCAATCATTTGCAAACTCCCGTCAGGCAGAATATTCGTTGGCGAAAAAATCGACAGCAGAGGTTAAATGGCTTCAGGCCATGACAATCCGCTGGTTGAGTAAATCAATTTCACTCAGCGAACCTTCGATTTGCCGACTTTTACCAAAATTATCGATGAGTTTGAAGCCGTTAGCAACCACCAGCAAGGAGGCAACATCTTCAAGGCTGATTTCTTCTTCACCCGCGACCAGTTTGAAGGGACCGTAATCAAGGCACATTTTTTAAATCTCCTGTAAACAAGACAATGCGCAACAATAACAGACCGCTTCGAAAACTGTCAATTCATGGATCTGCGTCTTTGCGCCGCCCAGAGTCTGTTTTTACCGTTGACAACAGTGTTTGCGCTCGGCTAAAGTTCCGCAACGGAGATAGAACAATGTTACAGATAAAATACAGCACAGGTTTGCTCCAGGTCGTAGTCGTCGTCCACTGACGGCTCGCGGCAACCCGGATTCAACCACGAATCTCAAGGGAGCTCGGGTCACACCCTTCTGCTCCCTTTTCTCTACTGAAAAGGCTGCGGGACGCGAAATCTCGTGGCCTGTTTTTTTATTGCGGAGAAATGACTATGAAAAATGGCGCACAGATTTTATTGGATTGTTTAAAGGCCGAGGGAGTCGAGGTAATTTTCGGTTATCCCGGTGCCCGCACTTTGCAGGTGCATGACGCCTTGATGTTGGATAAGGACATTCGTCACATTCTGGTACGCCATGAACAGGGGGCCGCACATGCCGCCGATGGCTATGCCCGCACCACCGGAAAAGTCGGCGTCTGCCTTACCACTTCGGGGCCGGGGGCAACCAATCTGGTGACGGGAATTGCCACCGCTTTTATGGATTCGGTGCCGATGGTGGCCCTGACATGTCAGGTCACAACCGCCGATATTGGCAATGATGCTTTTCAGGAAGCTGATATGACCGGCATTACCCGCCCGATCACCAAACATAATTATGTGGTGACCAATGTCAAGGATCTGGCCCGGGTGATTCGTGAGGCCTTTCACATTGCGCGCACGCGCCGACCCGGCCCGGTGCTGGTCGATCTGCCGAGTGATGTGTTGGCGGCTAAAACCCGGGCGGTGATCCCGACGGAGGTCAAACGTCGTGGTTATCCGGAAATGGCACCGGTTAACTTTAAGCAGCTCAAAAAAGCCGCGGATCTGATCAATAAAGCGAAAAAACCACTTTTTTACGTCGGCGGCGGCATTACGCTGTCGAACAGCGCCACGCAGATGCGTGCCCTGGCCGAAAAAGCCGGGATTCCCGTAACCCATACCCTGATGGGCGTCGGTGTTATGGATCCACAGTCCCCCCTCGCCGTCGGGATGCTGGGCATGTATGGGGCCTGGTACGCCAATATGGCGGTGGCGGAATGCGATTGTCTGATCGCGGTCGGAGTGCGGTTCGATGATCGGGTGACCGGCAAGGTTGATACCTTTGCACCCAAGGCGAAAATTATTCATATCGATATTGATCCCTCCAGCATCTTCAAGGTGGTGCAGGGCGGTTTGCCGATTGTCTGCGATGCAACCGAAGCCCTGGAAAAATTACTTCCGCTGGTTGAATCGCAGCAGCATCCCGACTGGGTTGCGCAAATTGACGCCTGGAAAGCCAAGGGCCCACTGCCGCGACCGCAGCGCGATCATTTGATGCCCCATGAGGTGATGGAAGCCATTGCGCAGGTTGCCGGGGATCGCCCAGTGGTCGCGTCTGATGTCGGATTGTCACAGATGTGGACCGCCAACTATCTTCCCTTTCACGGCCCACGGCAATACATTACCAGTGGTGGGCTGGGCACCATGGGCTATGCCCTGCCGGCGGCCATGGGAGCCGCCTTGGGCAACCCGGAGCGACCGATTTTTGCCATCAATGGCGACGGCGCTTTTCAAATGAACTGTCAGGAGCTTGCCACCTGCGCTCATTACCGTATCCCGGTGAAATGTCTCATCCTCAACAACGGCAAGCTGGGCATGGTGCGCCAGTTCCAAAAGGTTTTTCTTGCGTCGCGCTTTGCTTCAACCTGTCTTGGACCCAGGATCGATTTCTGTATGGTGGCGCGGGGCTTCGGGGTCAAGTCCCTGCGCGCCCATGGCAAGCAAGAGCTTGCTGCCGCACTGAAAGAAGCCATGCTGGTGCCCGGTCCGGTGGTTATCGATGTCCCGATTGACCCCGATTGCTATTCCTTCCCCATGGTGCCACCGGGGCGTAAGGCAACGGAAATGATTTTTGATCCTGGGGAGTGGCAGGGGTAGGTGCGGCGCTACGGGGTCATCGAGGGATTTCGCGCGCGAAAAGTCCCCGGGCGGGCTCCCGCATTCACGCGGACACAGGGCCCGGCCCTAAGGGTTTCCCGCCGAATTCGCGGCAATTTGGCGCAGTTTTTCCAGCCCAACCTCTTCAACAAGTTTGCCGAAGCGGCACTTACGTTGTTGGGCGCTAAACCAGGTGATCAGACGATCCGTCGCCCGCAAAGCCTCTGCGCTGGTTAAGTTTTCGAGCAAGCGGTGGCTCAGGCGTGGTGCCGAACCGCCATTGCCCCCCACTTGCAGGTGCCAGCCCTGAGTCGTGCCCAGCAGGCCAATGTCTTTGATGCAAACTTCACCACAGTCGTTCATACAGCCTGAAACCGCCATTTTTAATTTCCATGGCAGTTCTTTGGCCTGAAATTGTTCATCAAGCTTTAAGCCCAGGGCCACGGAATCTTGCTGACCGCGTTTACAAAAGTCGGTGCCCGGACAAATTTTTATCGAACGCACGCAGGGCCCAAAGGGACGTGCCGGGCGCATACCGCCCAAGGCTGCCCAGGCAGTATCCAGATCCTCTTCCCGCAAGCCGATAATCGCAATGCGCTGAGCGCTGCTGAGTTTAAGTTGTGCCCCGAATTGGCGCGCCACGGCCGCAATCTGTTCCAGTTGTTGTGGTGTAGCCAGCCCGGCAGGTAAATGGGGCACAATCGCGTAGCTGAGGCGGTCGCGTTGAATAATGGCTCCCTTTGCAATTTTGTCGCGTTTAATTTGATCCATGGATTATTTTTTAGTCGGCCCAAACACCAGAATCCCTCCATAATGGCCGAGGAGGGTGACACAGAAAAGCGCTCCTGCGGCCAGAATCAGGAAGAAGAAGGTCGGAATCCCGAAGCGGGTGAAAAGTTCCGCCTGGCTGAAACGCAGATAAAACATTTCCAGGCAGATCAAAACCAGGCACACGCCTAGAATCAGTTTGCGATGGAAAATTTTGCTGCGCGCGCCACCGAAATGGCGTTGCCAGCTGTAGATCCCTGTTGCCAGAGTCAAAATCGCACTCAGGCAGATAACTCCCAACAGCAGATAAATGCCATGATCGAGGGTTTTGACCCGCAGCACTACCGTGATGGCCAGAAACAATCCCAAAGTCGGTATCAGGGCGTTAGGAAAATGGGCCATAACCGGATGGGGTTTGAAGGACGCTTGCATTTCACCGATGAAATTCATGATTTTGGATGGCGCAGGTTTGTCTTCTGGCGCTTTCACCTCAGGCGGTTCCTCCTCTTTCGGGTCCTCTGCGGTGGCGACAACCGCTTCGGAGCTTGGCGCAGCTTCTTCCACCAGCACAAATTTTTCCGAACCAACCCCGCACACGGGGCAAACTTCGGGCGGAGTGTCGCCCGTATGCAGATAACCACAAACTGAACAACGCCAACGTTTCAGCATAAAACCTCCCGTCAGGTAGAATTTGA